>Ga0315899_10001300_pt1 | contig 28701 bp, 30 predicted proteins | sample LakEriMetagenome_2_FD_203518 | JGI IMG/M metagenome (GOLD analysis project Ga0315899, IMG submission 203518) | Freshwater fungal communities from buoy surface, Lake Erie, Ohio, United States - Buoy 4 MA112 | ecosystem: Environmental > Aquatic > Freshwater > Lake | place: USA: Lake Erie, Ohio... | reverse complement strand
AAATTGTAGTTGTCTTACCATCAGTACCACGAACTGGGAATGATGGAATGCTACCATAAGTGAAGTAATTATTAGCGTTGGCTATTACACCAGCATATGAATCTACAGAGAAGTAGTTACCTGAGCCAGTATGCTCAAAGTAATCATATGTAATTTGAATAGCGCCAGAAGGTGGGGATACGTTAGGTAACAATGAAATAGAAGCAGCTTGATAATGACTTACACGCTGTCCGTCATCAAAGACATATTTGTCTAGAATACTTACTGAGTTAGCAGAGATGTAAGCATCATAGTTACCTGGATTCACACGAATGTCAACGATACGTAAAACGTCAGCATGAGGTAATGTCAAGATTGCTTCGTTGACAACCTTTCTTCCTGTGAATGTTGCTGTTTGATTTAATTGCAGCGACTTAGTCTTTTCTCCAGCTGGAACACCACGTTGTAAAATACTTGTAATAAGAGTATATTGGGTGTTATTAGATAGAGAAGCAGAAATAGTTACAGTTTGTAACGAAGTATCTAATGTAATGTTGCTAGAAGTTAAGTTAACAAAGACTTTACCGACAGTTGCAAACAAAGTATAGTTAGAAAGGTCTTGAGCAGACTGGAAGAATTCAGAAGGATTCGTTAGCGTAACACTCCAAATACCTGATTCACTTGTTGAAGTGGTAATGGTACGACGAACAGTTTGAATGCTAGACTTAACGGTATCATTACCATCAGCATCTTGCCCACGCAATGTCTTTAATGTTTTAAATGCAGACGGGAACACTAGAGAATCATAACGTGCGTCTTGAATAGGTGCACGGAATATTGATAGAACACCAGTTCTAGTTGTACCAACATAGTTAGCAGCCATCACCAACGCAATATTTGATGGAACGCCAGTTGCCAGAGTTGGATGCACTACACCCACTTGAGTGCCGTCCACATAAAGCACATCACCTTCTTTAACTTGTTCAGTGAATAGTGTACCAATACCAGCAACGTTAGGGCTACCACTTGTTACAGTACCAGCACCAAGTAGTTGATATCGTTCGCCCACGATGTCGCAGGTAAATACATCAGTTCCTGTAGTTGCGCCAGCAATGGACTTAACATATTTGGAAAAGTCATATCTATTACCGCTAGTTGGTTCGATATCCATCTGAATATCAAACAAACCTAATTTGAATTGTGTAGCATCTGAGGCATAAGAGCCAGAGCTAAGTTGGAATGCTTTAACACGAGCAGTACCGACCTTGTCACCAATTGCTGGTGGAGTACCGTCAACGTAAGTAGTACTTGACGCAGTACCATTAAATGTTTTACGTGGAACGTCGTAGAGGTATACAGTTTGGAAAGTAGAAATGTCTGGGTAACCGTGTACATTGTTTACAGTTACAAAGTTACCGATTGGTGTTGCAACTGGATAGTCTTCTTCACGAATAATGTGACCACCCTCATCACCAGTGATAGTGTTTTCTCTGGCTTTGTTGAATGGGATAAATTGTGTAGCTGTTACTTCAACTTCAAAACCTTGGATATATGCTTTACCTGGATCTACAGCAACAACAAATTTATCCTCGTCGCCATAAATTTGATCAGCAACAATTACAGAATCAGTTGGAGTAGGTGGGTAAACACCATCACCATTGGTATTCAAATGTTCACGAGCATTTAGCTTGAACTTGTTTACTTCATAATCACCAGACTGGTCGTATGTACGACGAGCCAAAGTTTTTTCTAGTTCAGCATAAGATGCTTTTTCAATCTTGTTCTGAACACGACCCTGAACAACACGCAACAATTCGATGAAACGAATGTCATCGGTAGAATCTAGTGGTAACTTAACTAAAGATACAGAGATCTTGTAACGGTGTGCACCTGGAGCAGCGTAGTTAGTTGAACCCTGTGAGTTATCTGCTAGCGTTGGTTCTTCTTCTGGAGTTATAATAGATTCTGTAACTTGGAAACCAACACGGAACGATGGAGTTGTAGTGAAGCGTCCAACGTATAAGTGCATCTCTTGGTTCTTAACGAAATAACCATCGATGTAATAAACACCAGCTTCAACCTCAACGGCAAAAGCGTAACCAAGTACATCAGATACTGAGTTATTTGCGTAAGTTGTAGCAGAAACACCGTTGTCACCAAAAGACTTAACATTAACGAAAAGATCTGAAGTTTGATCAGTCACAAGACGATAGTTGTTGGCAACAGTATTATCAGCTGCATAAGCAACGATAGTTTCACCTGGGATAAAACGCTTTACAGTACCTTCGTCACCACCTGGAGTTTCAACTTTAAAGTAAAGCGTTGGGATATCAATATTATCAACAACGCATTCACACTCAGAGGTATCAATAACAAGAGCTTTGACGCCAGACTCAACACCAGTAACAATTTTATTAACAAATTGTGGTAGGTAGTTTCTTACAGTCTGTGTCAAATAAACATTATCCAACTTAGCAAAGTGAACACGGTTATCTACGTTAACAGAACCTGGGACAACCAACGAACCATTCTTAAATATGTGGTCGCCGAAACGACTCACTTGTTTTTGTAGAATAGTTTGTAGTTGTGTCAGTTCACGTGCTTGTACAGCGTATCCAGGTCTGAACAAGATACGAAGATAATCGTTATCTTCATTAAAATCATCATAATACGGTGCAACGTTAAAATTGATAGCCATTCTGTTTTCTCTTAGTTATTGATCTACTGACAATATTTATTTTACATTTCAACAATGATCTTGATGTCTTCGATCTGGTCACCAGCACGGTTAATAGGACGACGGTTTTCAACGTAGATAATATCACCACTGTCAGCAACCACATCTGGATCAGCGATAGCAGTAATAGTACCTGTTGCTCCGCTAACAGAACCAGTTATAGTTTCGGCAACTTGGAACAAACGACCAGTAGTTGTAGAATTTGCGTCACTCTTAGTTTGGATATAACGTAGGGTTTTCGGTGTAGAACCAGTGTTCAATGAAACGATACGACCTTTAGCACCAGTAGTTCCACCAGAAATTTCTTCATCAATAGAAAACGTTCCACTTGTTGCAGTGTAACTAGCAGTTCTATTTGAAAGCAAAGTTTGTGAAGAAGATACAACGGTAGTACCAAAGTTAAATGGATCACGAATCAAACAGATACGACGGTAGTCGTTATCGATAGGGAAGTCGCCAGCGCCATCATCATATTCTAAACGAACGTTCATCATAACGTAGAATCCACCTAGTTCTTCAACAGCGTCTTTACCATGCCCACCTTTTGGAGAGATAATAGCCTCTGCGGTAGCATTATTGCTACCAGTAGCTGGTGGTCCAATTGTGATGCGTGCCCATGTGTAACCAGTGCCCTTTTCGCCAATGTTGACACGAACGATACGGTTATTGGAGTCTCTAGTTACAGTTGCTGTGGCACCAGTGCCGTCACCACTAATAGTAACGTTGACAGGACCTTGCTCAGCTGTGTAATTATTACCAAAGTTAGTGACGACAATATTTTCAATAGAACCATCAACAGCAGCTTGCTCAATCAAGAACTGATTGTAATATGCATCGGTAGATCCTGGACTGGTACCCAATGTTTTAATTGGAACAAAGTCTGTAGACACGAACTTCAAAACGTCAGCTGGAGCAACAGTGTACATATACTTCCAAACGTAACCGTCAGAAGTTGTAATAACAGCAGTAGATGTACCAGTTGGTTTTGCCGTAGAAGGAATTACCAAACCAGTGGCTGGGTTAATGTTACGAATACATTTGTAAATGTTGTATTCGTCAGTAATAACGTAGAAGTTAGCATCAAACAAAGATGCAGGTGCAGTCGCTGCGCCAGAGTCCAAGTTTACGCCAGTTGTGATACCATTATAGTCATGACGATAGATGTCATAGAATTTACCAGAAACCCAGTTACGACGAACAACAGCTAGTGAAACATCTGTAGACTGAATGCGTTTTAAAGCAAGCATATCGTCCCAGTTGTAATACTCATCGCCTACTGTGTCGTAAGGTGTATCTGGTGAGTTTTCATTCGCCCATGATTGTGGTCTTCCGATGCCCAGATAAATCTTAGTATCTGCGCCTTCTGAGAACCCTTCTTTGAACGACTGCGCATTATGAATGCGGAATTTATTTGTAATAATTGCAGCCACTTGTGTCTCCTATTTCTTTTCTTGGTTTATGCAGCAGATTTCAGGATTTCTATGTATGAACCCACTGCGAAATTAGTTTTCTTATTCTTTCTATTTATGATGTCATAAATGGTAACATGGGCAAAATCTTTGATTTGCGTGTCGCCAGAAGATTCCATAAATTCTAACAGATGAGCATCATTGCTCTCATTCAACAACGAATCGCCACTTTCTAGTAACAAGCCTTCGTTGTTCCAGTACGCCCTGTTAGGATTAGGGTACTGGTCATCCCATGCGCCTGTAAAGCCAGATGGGTATTGTTTATTTAGTTTCGCTGGTCCAATGTATTGTAATTCTGCAGTACCATTTACCAAAGAACCTGTGGTATGGGTCGGGGCAACTACACCCGTGGTGCCAGCAACGACAACCTCATATGCCTTACCTGCATTGTTTAGAACCTGCTTTGTCAAAACTTCAGTAGAAGATTCCCAAGATACGCCAATATAGGTATTACCTGGAACTAAAGATATAGATCCCTTAGTGCCATAAACATATGGAGCAAAGCCGAATTTTCTTTGCTCTAGGAACGACATACTTGTTCCATTCGGTTTAAATCCAGCTCTTGACTGGACACGAACTTCCATCTTTTCTGTGGTTTGTTCTCCAGTGATAGGATTTACGCTGACCATTGGCATTATCGATGATGAGAAGTTTGATCTATACAAGAACTGAGACTGATGATCGGTTTGTATCTTGTAATTCGGCAGACGGAATTCTAAACTAACAAAGTCTGTAGTAGCACGAGTTTGCGGTAGTGGAGAATCTAACTCGATAGTAAAGGTTACTGGGTCTAAATTAAAGTCTACAGCAGTAACTACGCCAGTTCCAAAGCCATACAACTGCGTGAACGTAAACTGAATACCTTCTTTAATAACCATACCAGTAGTTAACTCATTGGTCCACTGCGCTCTAGGTGCACTTCCAGTAATTGTTCTAGTACCAGCCAAAGCAGAATTGATAGTAGTGTTAATATTTACACCAGCCTTGTATCTGTCTTCCACTAAAAAGAACTCACCATTCTCAAGCAGTAGATTGTCTAATTCAACGTTACCTGGAACCACCTCAACAACTATGTTGGCAACTGATTTGTCGTTAGGAATATTTGGATAAGACTGTCTGTCACTGATACTGCTACCATCTTCATATAGAAGTTTTCCGCTGTCGTCTTCAAGAAGAAGATCGCCATCAGAATACCCCATATTCACTTTAGAATGTAAACCAAACACAATCTCTTTAAATAATGATGGTGACATCTCCAGTAAGTGAATTGTGTTTAATGGCAATTCTGGTATAATAACTGGAGGCAGCATTTCAGACTGCAATATACGCATACTTGGTGCAGGCTTGGATAGTTGCTGTTGCTTCAAGAAGCGACCACCATCTTCCAATAGCAAGTTATTATCTTCTCCGATTGGAATACCATCACCATCTTCTAATGCATCTTCAAGTTTAAGAACATCGGCATCAACAAACGAAGGAACAAAATCTTCTAGACTAATGATCCACTGCTCTTTTCTTACATCTGGATTTCTACTCTTAGCATGAGTGTCATCATTTTCCATACGGAAAAATCCGTAGGTTTCGCTTAGTATGTGTTCAGGGAAAAATATTGATTGTTGATCTTCAGCAACAAACTTATATCCAGTTTCAGTTAATAGACTTCTACCTTCTTCTCCGCTTTGCTCTGTTACAAAAATTGACCCATCTTCAAATAACAGATTATTGTTATCTTCAAGAGTTATGGCAACTCTAATACCACCTTCTAGTTCTATCGTAGCTAGTTTATCAGAGTTCTCGATCAATAATCTATTAGATGGATATTGCCAATTACCAATGGCTAATGTCTGAACATTTAAGTTCAAATTAATAATATTAGAAAGAATAGCCTTTTCTTGATTCATCAGACGCATCAATGCCTGAACCTGATTCGTCAAACTAACTTCACCGAATAATGCAACACCAACTGGGTGTAATAATTTCTTAACCGCATCACGATAATTCTTAACAGACTGACCGATACGAATAACGTATGAGTAATCTTGGTAATAGAAACTATCCTGCAGTTTCTTAGACCCATCTGATATCTTACCGTCTGAGTTTGTAAAGTTACCTGTGTTAACACCGACAGCACCAATTCTGGCAACTACACCAGCCACGCCACTGTCTACAATTCTTGCAGTTGCATTGCTAGTGTTACCAATTAGAACGCTATTCTTAGTGAATACACCAGAACGTTCTCCGACTAATGTATTGCGTGCAGAACTAAGCGCACCACTAACAACCATTAGCTTCAATCCACCATTGGTTTCAATTCCACGAATATGCGTAGGTGCAACGTTACCTGTAGTTCCTAGTGTTATAACTTCATAAACAACACCGTTGTAATTAACTATATCGCCGATTTTCTTTTCTGTTAGTGGTGTCCATGCGCTACCAACAGTGAAACTAGAGAATTCTTCAGTCAATAAATTACCGCTACCATCTTCCATTAAGATAGCTTGTCTTGCGCTTGCGGGGAAAAGTTTTACTAGATTCGTAGCAGCTGTATAAGAAGAGAAGGTGCCAGATGCACTTGACTGGGATTCGATAAGAAATTTATCACCATTCTCCAATAAAAGTTCATTGCCATACAGTTCGGTGGCTAAAGATTGAGGTGCTAGAGAAACAGTTTCCCCGACAACAAAAGAACCATTTATGTTATCTACAAGTAAAGGTGCAGTTGCAGAAAGTTTCGCAGTATCATAATAGTAGCCGAAGTTGTTAATGATAGCTTTGGATACTGCACCAATTTCATTACTTGTTGCAATAAGTTTTACTGTACCCTGTTTACGCTGGGCACCTACGTTTATAGATTTATCTGCATATAAAGTTTGTTTCTTATTCGGTGCAGCAAGAGTTCCAACAATACCAAACACCTGAGAAGAACGATATGTAAACGTATAACTATTTACGATGGAGTTGACGTTGAATGTTCCGTCAACGATTCTATTTACAGATCCGTTGATAATAATCTGTTGACCTTCTATCAACTCATGTGTGAATTCAGTTGTAACTGTAACGATATTACTGTTGGCTTGTGAAAAGATCGATGTGATAAAGTCCGTCATGACAAAAACTTGTGGTAAGCTGTTGTAGTGCTTACCCTTGTTTATCATTCGAACTGCTTTGATTGATCCGTAAAGATTATTGGTTACAGGTGGTGTCGAAAAATTATAATTATCATTAGCATCAGTTCTGTAAATACGGAATTGTTCTAATGATGTTTTAGTACCATTTTCATTTGTTAAATTGGAAGATGGTTTACCAACATACTTAAGAAATGCAGTTCCGTTTCCATATGTTCCATACGTATGAACTGGACCAGTACTACCAAGAGTGCCATTAGCTGTTACACGATATTGTCTACCTTTAAACGCTAACTCTTGCCCAGTAGTAACAAAGGCTAATGGAGTAAAACGAACTGCAGACTCTAAGAGTATAGACCCATAGTCAACCTCTGAGACTTCAGCGATAGCGCTATCAACAGAAGAAGTTCCACCGAAACCAGCATTGTTATTATTAAATAGAATAGGCTGTCCAACATAGTGGCCATCTCCACCATCTACCACATGTATATGATCTACGCTACCAGTAGAGACTGTACTAATCTCGCCAGCAAAGTCAACACCACTTCCTTCGTCAACGTTAATAGGAAACCCAGTATCGTAATACTTACCTTTATTTGTAACAGTAATATTGTTAACAATAGGAATTAATAATACCGAAACCTGAGTACCATCAACTGTACTAGTTCCTCTAACGATTTGATTACTTTGGAACTCACCGATGATACTTGGTGCGCTTAATGTAATCTCTGTTACTAACCTAGTACCTACGTTATATTTGATGACTGATTCTACACGTGCCTGAGCACCGACATCTCCGAATCCAGTAGAATCCTGAAACACCAATTGCCCAACAATGTTAAAGGAATCTCCAAGTACATCATAACCACGCATGATTGTACTTTGATCCCACTTACCATCAGAAGCTCTCAACATGTCTACCTTTGGATAGTAGATTTGTTGAGGTACTTCGTTAAACATTAATCTGAACAAAAGTTCATATGATTTCGGAGTACCTTTGGCTAAGTAAAGTTCCTTAGCATGTTGTAGCATAAGTCTGCGATCGCCTAACGTGGTCTTTGGCATCAATGCCATAAACTGGTTAGCAAAATACTCTACATACTCATCTAACGTTGAATCTGCGCTGGCTAGGTTTTCTAAATCTCTAAGTCTGTAATTAGTTTCCAACCACTCATAGTATGCTTCTAAGAAGTTAATAAAATATGGGTGGTCTTCTCTTACAAACTCTGGGAGTTGTTTACCTACAACGGCAGATACTTTTGCTTTTACCTTAGCCATTTATATTACCTGTTAGCTGTAAAGATGTAGTTACTTCCGCTAACAAATTCACCAGAGGAAATTTTGTCAACGATTGGGTATACTATCAGCTTATCTTCAGCAATAGTTATTAATTGATTTCGTACAGAGATGACGTCATAAGAGGAAGGTTCAATAACGAAAGTGATTATGTTGTTTACCGCTGCAGCAATATTGATACTGCCAACAATAATTTTACCGTTTACATAGTCAATAGTTCCTGCATTATTGTTAGTGTATATTTTTGTACCAGATGATGACAGATAATACATTCGCAGTTTACCTTGTGTGTCATCATCGAAGAAGAAAGTGTTTGTATTTCCTGCTACAGTAAACCCAGTGGAGTTTACGTTACTACCTGCTGTACTTCCTGGCTCATTATAGATCGGGTTATGTAGATTAATAACATAAGAAGATTCAAAGTTATAATTAGGTTCTAAGTCATAACTTAATTTAACTTTAACCACGCTATTAGTAATAGCTTGTTCTGATGTGTCAATCAATCGTTGTAACTTAGACAATCTGAATACAGAGTCAAAGTTTTTAATATCTGTATCGTTATAGTCTGCAATAACCTGACGCACCAAAGATGTTAAACCATCAGCAGAGTAACGTGTTTTTAATGGATTGTAATAGAAAGAAACATCCAGAAGAATGTTTAGATATCTTGGATCTACAATAGTAGGTGTAATAGAAACCACATTGCGGGACGATAGTAATTCATCTGTTACATAATTTTTAGCAGCCTGTGATAAAACTGCTCCACTTAGTGGCTTAATGCAAATAAAGACTTTACCGTAGATAGGTGGATCATTTTCTTCACCACCCCATACAGAAATAGTTTCTGTATTAGGATACAATCTAGGTATTAATGTTTTATAATCTTCTGCGGTAACAGTTCTATTTTGAGCAGCATATTGTTTTGGTGCATTAAAACGAATGCTATCATTTGTCTCTGGATCTGATCCATTACCAGCTGGCTGAACAGTTAGCACTGAAGTTGTTCCACCAGCAGTAAACCCTTGGTAATTAAATATTCTGGCACCGTTTGCGCTGTTACCTTTAGAGATAAAGTAGTCAAAGTTTACAACATTACCATTAGATGGTTTGTGTGAAACGATGCCATCGCCAAAATATACTTCATACAACCCCTCTTCAATTTCTTTGGTGTAATAAACTCTACTTGCTGCAACTGAATCAACGACGGAGGTATTTAAATTATATGAAGTGAATGTACCCACTTCAGCTGACTCTTGTACACGAACCACAAGAGTGGACATATCGACATCAGCATTAGGAATAATGTAACGAACATTATCTGCAACGACATACCTATATGTCATTGGTTTACCTTCTGTGATCGCAATATTCTTAAACACATATGTGTTAATAGAAGATCTTGCTGCAGTATAACTACTTCTTGTATAGAACACAACACCAGTTGCTGCTCCCGTCGCATCAATCACGCTGGCTTGAAATGGTTGATTCGATGGTAAAGTTACTGTGGCAGGATTGCCTGGAACGTTTGATAAGGTTAAATCAATAATAGCTGCAGATGACGTAATAGACTTTGGCGTATAACCCATTAGTGCAGAAATAGAAGCAAGACTACTACGCTTAGAAGCGGAGTCTAAGAACATTTCGTTAATGGCTAAGTTTGTATACAAAGCGTTGTAGTGAGTATTGTATGCCAGAACATCCAACAGAATACTCATACCTGCGCCATCAAAATCATAATCAGAGAATTGATTCTGCCCTCTTAGGTAGTTCTTTAAGTTAGACTTAATGTTATCAAAGTCTAACTCGTTTACCTTAATTCGATTGTTATCTATTGCCATTATCGGGTTCTCTCTAGGGTTACTTCTACCGTCTGCTGGGTAGAAGTGTTGACTATTTTATATTCTATTCTAACGTAGACTTCATAGGTATCATGTGAATAAGTTACTTGAACTTGAGTAAGCACTACTCTTGGTTCATATGTGTTTATCAAATCTGTAATTGTTTTCTCAATCATAGACTTGGTAAGAGGAGAAGGTAACTCAAACAACATTCTTCTCAATGGGGCACCAATATCGCTATGAAATGGTCGCTCGTAGTTGTTTGTTAGAACCAGATTGCGCACAGATGCTTTGATTGCGCTATCATTCACCCTCTTGACGATATCGCCAGTTAGAGGATGGGGTCTGAAGTTTAGGTCTATGTCTGTAAAGACTCTTGTGTTTATCGCCATGATTGTTTATTTATTCTCTTTTATGCAAAGAAAGTCTTAGAAGCACCTTTAGCAACCATATCTCCACAAGCAATTGGATCACCAATTCTAGCCACAGGAGCACCGTCCACAAAGTTTTTTCTGGAACCAGAAACCACTGGACCGCATGCATGGACAGATTTACCGCAGTTATGGATTGGACCATAGTTGGTTATACCAACCAATTGAACTAGACGTCCTTCTACAGAAGTTTTAGTTGAGTATCCTCCGATGGGCGATACTGGAGGAAAGCATCCATGCCCTGAAGATTTTCCACCTGCCAATGCTACTGCTGCCATATCGTTTCCTTATGAATTTGCTATTGTGTTAAACTTATCGGCATCCGTTTGTTCTTTGCGTTTTGGGTTATCTCTAAGTTGAAGAAGTCTTCTTCTGTTTGCGTCCCAATTATTCAGAACAGTTTGTTTACGCTCGAATTTTGTAGTAACCTTACCTCCAGACGGCACTCCTGCAATAACTGGGGTACTTTCTACGTTTACACTAAAAGTTGACTCTAGGTAAACTCTTGTGTCAGGAATAAAATTGATTGGACCATAGTAGTTGTCCCCAATTATAGTAACGTCTCCATCAAGCAGAAGCGTCTCATCATTCATTCTAAAGTCAAACTGTCTTTGTTCGAATCTTTTAGTCCATGTACCCTTAAACGTAATCTTACCTTGTATTGCTGTGTTATCTACAATAGCTTGTATAGAAGTTGATGGTGGATCGATAGACCAAGATAACACTTTAGTTGGGCTTGTTAATGACTTGGTTGGAGGTGCGCCCATTGCACCGCCTTCTTCTTCAAAAAATGTAACAGTAACTTCCCAGTTTTCATCAAGCAATTCATACACAGAAAGAAAACGTTCTTCAGCAGCACCTTCACCGCCACCAATAATAAGCGGTACTGCATACTCAGGATTAGACTGAGGATAGTTGTAGTAAGAAACTTCGTATATCAAGATTGCCCCTCAGCCAAATAAAGGAATTCACCTATGTTACCTTTACGTTTATGGTGATACATTGTAAAGTGTTGTTTTCTGTTTCCACTATACTTAAACGAACAGTGTATCCAAACTGTACTGGAACCATCATACTCAAGAATCAACTGATCATATGGAACCAATTGTTGGATCTGCTGAATAGCTTCGTAGTGTTTCTTACGATTAAATCCTGAGATAACAATATCAACAGCTTCTCCAGTATAGTGTTGTGAAGTAGCGCTTGACGCACCAACATCACCTGGACGACGATAACCACTAGTAATAGTCATTGATGGATATGCCTTCTTAATTGGCTCAAGCACTTGCTCGCACAACCCCTTTAAGTTACATGCAATTTCTTTTGCAGACAATCCTTTAGTGTCGCTAATAGGGCGAGTACCGCCCTTAGTCAATGCTCCAACTGTAAAGTTAGGTGATAGCTTCATGTTATTAGGGTATGATGTCATACCATAGATTTCGTCACACTTAGCGCCAGCTGGTTGTTTATCATTATTCTTTGGTTTTGCAGTATCTTCTGCTGCCTGATCTGGAGTTTGATCAGTTGGATCAATAGAACCATTTGCCGTAGCATTCTTTGTAAACTCAGTCGAATCGCCATCGTCTTCAGTCTCATACTCGGCAGCTGCTCTATCTTTTCTAGAGTTAACCTTTAGTGCTTCATGCTCTGGAGCACCTTCGCCTTTAGTTGCAGCTGGACCAGCATTGGCACTAGATGCACCTCCTGCTGAACTCGCACCTTGTCCGAAATTACCACGACTATAATCCATATTCATAGTACCGCCAGCTTTAATGTTCATCGAACCACCAGCTGACATTGCTAAAGCACCGCCACCTTTAAGATTCATTGCAGCGCTAGATTCTATATTTAATCCTGCGCCAGCTTTGAGGTTAACTGCACCCTCAGATTCAATGTTAACAGTTTTACCTTTAATATCAAGAGCACCAGTAGAGTTTATTTTACAATCACCAGCAACTGAGATTTGCGCATTACCACCAACGTATAGATTCATTCCGCTTTGGAAAAGAACATTACCGTTACCAGCTGCAGTTAAATTGTAATTACCATTAACAAAGATGTAACCATTACGCTCATAGATTTCATAACCATCACCAACAATACGGTTAACACGTGTACCGTTATGATCTATCTCAGTATATGTACCTGCTTTATGGTAAAGGTGCACACGTTCAGCATTTGGAGTATCATCAAACTCCATAACATGCCCAGACTCAGATTCATACACATGGTTAAATGGATAGTCGGCATTAAACGGATTATCTGATTGAGTCCATGCTTTACCTCCAGCAACAGGCACACCTTTAATTAAGGCTGCTTCTTTCTTTATAACAATAGTCTTGTCTATCTGTTCGTGCCGAGCCAATCTATTTGTATCTGGTTCGGCAATATATTTTGGATACTTCTTGTTTGGATCTTTAAATCCAACTTGGTCTTCTCCACCTTTACCATCTGATGTAGACCCGTCTGAGTTAGGCGATCCAACAGGTGCTGTTTGTGTAGGATCTTCTTCTGCTGGTGGTGTGACACTTTTACCTTCTCCTGGGATTCCGTCTTTAAGAAATAATTCTGATTCTGCTTTTCTACGCTTAACGAGACCAGCAAGAACCCTACCTCCAGCAGTAACTCGGCTATCGAGAAATGCTGTTGCTGCTTCTTTATATTTACCTTGATTGATAAATGCCAACATCGGAGACGAACCAAAACCACCGCCACCTGCATTGTAAGTGTAAGATACGCACGCATCAATCATTGATTGTGTAACCACAGAACGAATACGCTTAGTTACTTGTGGTAGAAACGTCTTCTTTAACTGCTGCGCAAATAGTTCTTCAGCTTTAGCGATAGAGATGATGTCACCTTGTTTAACCTTGATGCCTTTGTCGATATCTAAGTACGTAGTACCATATCCGATAGTCCATGGTTCAGCGCCAGTGCCTGGATCTGGATATGCTTGAACTTGGTTGTTACCAATCTTTTTAGCAAGACCTTCATACTGATGTAGTAAATCAATACAGCGTTGAGAAACAGTAGTGTACTGATTAGCTGGCTTACCTAAGCCACTCGTGTCACCACTAACAACTTGATCTTTTGCAGGAGGTTCAACTTTCTTAGGGGGTGGGGTGGTGTCACCGTCTCTGACAATATCGCCATTAGAATCAACTTTAGCTGAACTATCGGATGGACCATCATCACCATCACGTGTTAGTTTTAATGTTCCTTCATCTTCTTCTACGGTACCATCTTTCTGAGGGATACCACCTAGAGAACCCATCATAATTGGGAACTGTAAATCCATATCGTTGAAAAATACAATAACCCATGTACCTTCAACTGGACCCATTGGTGTGTGACCAACACCACTGACGCCAGCAGATGTTAATGGTTGCATAGGCATCGCCCATGGTAAATCAGAAGTTGGGAGAACTGACTTTACATGCGTATGCACACCAACAACTCGAACTTTACAGCGTCCGATCTTCAGTGGATCCATTCGATCCTCAACTACTCCAGTAAAAAATTTAGACATTATTATTAGCCTCCGTTCAAATCAAAAATAAGAGAGTCTTTTACAAGCTCCATATAACATTCATGTTTATCTGGTTTAATGTTATGGTTAATCGCACATATAATATATGTACCAGAGAACATCTTGTCCTCAATGCTTTGAGCACTATCTGTCTCATTTGCTGGTTCAATAGAAGGTAACTGTACTGTCACTTTCATACCAACAGTATAATCAGTTCTACCGCTAACTTTAATCTGCAATTTAAATCCCTCGAACTGTTTCATCATTGATATACGGGAAAGATTGTTCTTGGTGTTTGTAATATCTCCAAACCCATTATAGATGCCGTAATGTTTTGGCTCTACAATCTGAACTGCAGAAGTAGATGTTGCTAGATTTTTACTCCATATAGGATACTTGTTTAGGTGTGGATGTTTTTCCCAATCAGTTGGAGCATAGTAAACTGTACTAGAGTATTTCTTGGTAACCAAATCATGCGTAGTCATACGTGAACCATACATACCGTTGGCAACTCTATCAATAAAGTTGAAACCAACTGGTAATTTGTAATCATGAATACGAGTATAGTCGTAGTTCAAATCTTTAGTTGAAGAACCACTAGTTTCTATATTACGGTCTTTGGCTGAATATGTAAAATTTTGAGCAACAGGTTGTAAATTGTACAAATAGTTTGGTGTAGAAAATACGAAACCATCTCTGTTCTCGAAAAATAAATAATTGGAACGCATATCATTTTGTGCTGCTTTGGTGACAAACAATAGACAACGTGATGGGTTCCAATTAGATGCAATAAATTTAATCTTGTTAGTAGTAGGTTCTTTAATAACAATTTTCTTGGCGGATCTCATACCGTCATCACTACTGACTAATTTATCAACCAAGTCAGATGGTGACCCCTCAAATGCTCTTGAAAATCTTATGTTCATATCTACCAATGCCTCGATACTGATAAAGTGTAGAGTATAGTATACTGCCTTTTCTTTATGCTTATATCGATCAGTCATTTTGTAGATGTAAAACTTGCCAGTAATTTTCTTTCCGTCCTCACTAAAGGTTGGTGTTCTTAAGTCTAACTCAAGATATTCTTCACCAATAAATGGGAAGAAGTTAATTAGGTCAAGAGAATCATCAAGAACGATGTTACCAGAAGTAAATGTCTGAAACATGTCCTCATAAATTTGAATCTGCATCATTTGATTCACTACATCAAGTTTCACACCTTTACTTGATGTGATGACAATTTTCTCAACAGTTATATCCCCAGCACTTCTAAGAATGTTGGGGTCACGTAAAATTTTGTTATTTTTATTTTCAGATTCTGCCATAATTATGCAACCTTAGGAATTAATCCTTGGGTAAAAGCTCCATCATATTCTCTTAAAATTTGTTGTAGTAAAGAAGGCTTGATAAGTTTAATTCTAGCCTTACGTTCATTGCGTGCATATTCATAGTCTGCATTACTTACAGAGGTTGCCCCAGGATAATCAGAGTTAACTATTAAGCCATCATATACGTAATGGCGTACAGCATTTCTGTTGGCACCATACAACTTATCGATGTGAACTTCCAAAGCTGCTGCGCTTAAAGGAAAGTCATCAATATAATCAAACCTTTCATTGCTCATCATAATAACCCAATGATAAAGAGGGCTACCGTAAACTTTCTCAGAAATGATTTCTGGAGTTTCACCGTCTTGAATATGATAGTAGTCATATAGAACAACGTTGGATAGAACTTCTTTTCTAATGCGAACGTTGTGCGTAATATCTCTAATAACCATCAAAGTAGATGGATCATTTACTCCACCAACTTTGAAGTCGTAATAGATCTGAGGAAATTTTGTAAAGTATGTCATTACATGCCCTTGTCGATAGAATCTTTTGTCAATAGAGCCAACTCTAAGAACGTCATGTCTACGTTAATTTGCATTGGAGTACCATCTGAAAAGGCATTGAACTGCCCTTGTGGTGTGTAGTTTACGTTCATCTCTTTTAAAACGCAAGACGTGTGCTTATGTAAATTGGTGTTCTCGCTACCACCGTTGTAGTAGATAATATCAAATTCTGAAGGGTAAGTATACAAAAAACCTTTATCGTCTTTAAACTCTGGATGCATGTGGTACTTAAACGCATGAATAATTTCCATAACCTTATTAGCTTCAGTGCTACTCTTAGGATAGAACTGATAGTTAAATTGAAAGGAACGATAGTCAACACCTTTAAACACTTGTTCTTTTCTTGGGTTAGCAGCAACACCACCGCCACGAGCAATGGCACCTGCGCCTGGAGTTCCAGCGCTGATAGCTAAGTTAGCAGCAATACTTCTAACTGTATTTGATGCTTTAGATAGATCTCCTGTGACAGCATTCTTTAATGCCTCACCACCTTCCATCATTGCAATTAAGTTACCCATACTTTCTTCTTCCCACTGCATACCGTAACGAATACCAACTTGGTTCGGCATGTAAAGCGCAATGGCTGTCTCAAGTCTTTTAGTTGCACGTGTTAACGTACCGTTTGTTGGGATGGCTGCTGCGCCAGCTGCAGAAATACCACCTGCTACTAGTCCGCTCGTCCCTGCAACGTTACCAGCAACCAAACCCATAATACCAGCGCCAGTGACAGCTTCTCCCTTAGTATAATCTTTTCCATGTAACTCACCAGCTTCTCTTGGAGGGACGTCTGCTGCTGAAATAGTTTTGGCACCAGATTGATCCAGCTTACCACCTTCGGCAACGTTGATGAAGAAAATAACATAGTTTCCGCCATACGCAGTTCGATTAGACAACAAATCCGATGGATAGGTGTGTTGATCCTTGTTATATTTGTCATTACTACGGCTCTCTTGCTTGCGAACTGCAGCTCTAGTGCCTGTAGCTGGATCTTTTGGAGTTGTCTGTTCTGCCATGTTTCTGGATCTCTAAATAGAAAAAGTTGTTATTTATTCGATAGAGTTATTTATGTATCATAAAAGAAGATATGTTCCAATACACCCTGAAAAGTATAAAGGTGACCCAACAAATATAGTTATGAGGTCGAGTTGGGAGACTAAATTCGCAATTTGGTGTGATCACAATCCAAATATTCTCTCTTGGTCTTCTGAGGAAACTATTGTTCCGTACCGATGTCCAATGAGAAAGACTATCCATCGTTATTTTATAGATTTCAGAATCCAAGTGAAAAACCGTCAGGGATTATTGGCTACCTATCTTGTAGAGATAAAACCACTAAAGCAAACCCAGCCACCAGCATTCCCTGGACGTCAAACTCAAAGGTATCTGAAAGAGTCTGCTACTTTTATGCTAAATCAGGCTAAATGGGCAGCAGCAAAGACATGGGCAACTGACAGAGGTTGGAAGTTTATCATCATTACTGAAAAAGAACTCGGATTGAAGTAATAAATATATTTATGGCAAATACTAGAAAATCATTTAAAGATGTCTTTGATAAATACAAATACGACCGTACAGCTGTTACGAAGTCGAGAAGTTGGTTTCAAGGACAAATTGCTCTTCTCCGAACCGAGAAGGTAACTCCCGCACAACTGTTGAGGGCAGATAAAACTGCTCTTCGACCAAGAGTTATGCCTGGTTTTTTATACATGTTTGTATACGATCCAAAGACCAAGGCAACTCTACCTTACTATGATACCTTTCCGCTAGTGTTTCCTTTTGCAAAAACACCAAACGGATTTCTTGGTTTGAATATGCACTACTTGCCGTACCCACTTCGTATCATGTTGTTGGATAGACTTATGCTTTATGCAAACAATAAGAACCTAGATGAAGTCACAAGACTAAAGTTAAGTTGGCAGCTATTGGCTAACACATCAAGACTGGCGCTGGCTCAGCCTTGCGTTAAAGAATACCTAGTTGATCATGTTAGATCGCAGTTCAGAAAAATAGAAGCTGAAGATTGGATGACAGCAATGATGCTACCAGTCGAACAGTTCAAGAAAGCCACTACCACCAAAGTGTGGGCAGATAGCAGGAAGAAACTTACCAAATGAGCCAAGCACCATTACTCCAAGACTTTGTAGCTGAGATGCAAAAAGGGGTTGCTAGAAGTAATCGTTACTTCGTAGTAATGCCGAACCGAAACAATTCTAGCAGCTACACCAGCGGAAACAAGCTTCTTGGTTTATACTGCGAGAACACACAAATACCTGGATCAACAATACTAACATCACCTTCAAAAATATTTGGCGAAACTAGAGAAGTGCCCTACGAGAGATCGTATGAACCAATCAATATGTCGTTCTATGTTGACTCTGATTTTAAAGTGAAAGAATACTTTGATGATTGGCACAATAGTATTTTTGACCCATACACAAGAGCAGGTAACTATTACGAAGAGTATGTTAGCAATATTGAATTGTGGGTACACAACGTAGAAGATAAAAGAACTTATGCTCTTACATTATTTGAGTGCTACCCAAAAGCAATTAGCCCAATCCAGTTAGATTATGGTTCCAAAGAACTTATGAAACTTCAAGTGACTATGCAGTACAAATATTGGAGAGCAGTTGCTGGTGAGGCAGCAGCATCTGAATCAGCATTGGCAAATATTGACAACCCACCAGTACTGGCAGATGGTGATGTGTTTGCTGCTCTCGATATGGATAATATTCTTGGTAACCTTGTTACTAACTATTTTCAAGATAGTGGAATGTCTAGTTACGTTAATCAGTTTAATTCTTTTCAAGACAGTTTTAACTCTTTCGCCAAAGACCCAGTAGGTTCATACCTCGGTGGATCTTTAGGTGGTGGATTCTCTTTCGGATAATAATAAAAACAAAATGGAGAGTAAGATGGCAGAAGAAATTAAAAGCGAAAGCGAAACGAAAAAAGAAGATTGGATGAACTCTAAGTGGCGTCCAATGATGGGTTGGATGTACATGGTAGTGTGTATGATGGACATGGTGGTATTTCCAGTATTGTGGAGTTTGCTACAGGCAACTACCCATGGTTCAGTTAATACACAATGGAACCCACTAACGCTACAAGGTGCTGGTTTATTCCACATCGCCATGGGTGCAGTACTAGGTATCGCAGCATTCGGTCGTACGCAAGAAAAGATGGCAGGAGCAAACAATGGTGGTATGCAACCTGTGGCACAAAGCGTCATTACAACATATGGAACACCCCAAGTAGCACCTGCCCCAATCGCTCCACCAACAGTCAGACCAGTACCAAGACAACCAGTACTGGAGTTGGAACCAGACGATCCACCAACAAGAAACACTAGGAACGATTAATGAAAATTAATGATACATTATCCGATGTCTTTGACGTACCAGTTATGCAAGAGACCTCACGTGAATTGATAGATGCAACAACTGGAGAAGTCATCACAACTGTATCTAACGATATTGTGGGTGATGACTTTAACCACACAAGAGAGAACTTAAGAGCACTTCTGGTAACAGGACAGAAAGCTCTAGAGCATGCCCTTGAAGTAGCTCAATCATCTGAGCACCCAAGAGCATTTGAAGTAGTAGGTAACTTGATGAAGCAAATGGCTGACGTAAACCAACAACTGTTGGACTTACACAACCAGAAGCAGAAAATCGAAGCTCCATCGAAGAAGGACTCTGGTCTTTCTAAGACTGTTAACAACAATCTATTCGTTGGAACGACCGCTGACTTGAATAAACTAATTAAAGACATGACTAAAGGATAAAATAAAATGGCACTACCGATTCAGAAAACCGCAATATACACACTTACCATTCCTTCTACCAAGAAGACTGTTAAGTACCGACCGTTCTTAGTTAAAGAACAAAAGTCTTTGTTGATTGCGCAACAAAGCGAAGATACAACCATTATGTTAGATACACTAAAGTCTCTAATCACAAGTTGTGTTCTTGACAAGATTGAAATAGATGACCTTGCAATGTTTGACATTGAGTACATCTTTTCCCAGATTCGAGCTAAGTCTGTGGGAGAAACTGTAGATCTTATCTTACGCTGTGACACCTGCGAAGATGAGAAAGCTAAAGTAAAGATTAGTATAGACTTAACTAAGTTAGTTGTAGAGACACCAGAAGGGCATGATAGAAACATCAAGTTGTTTGATGACGTTGGCGTAATTATGAAGTATCCTTCTCTTGACTTAGTTAAACGACTAGAAAACCTTAGCACAGAAGATGTTGAAGCAGTGTTTGAAGTTGTTGTCCACTCAATTGACACCATCTACGCTGGCGAAGAAGTTCACTATGCCAAAGATTACACGAAAGATGAGATGAATGCGTTTCTTGATAGTCTTACGCAAGATCAGTTCAAGAAGATTCAAGGATTCTTTGAGACAATGCCGTCTCTAGAGAAACGATTAGATTATAAATGTCCAATGTGTTCCAAAGAACAGTCAGTCTTAGTAAAGGGACTTGACAGTTTTTTTTAATTAACCTTTGTCATGAGGATTTGTCCAATTACTATAAGATGAACTTCGCCATGATTCAATATCACAAATATGCGCTTAGTGATATTGAAGATATGATTCCGTTTGAGAGAGACGTTTATGTAGCGCTGTTAATCCAGTATCTAGAAGAAGAAAAACAAAGACAAAAAGAACAGGCTAACCGATGACAAAGGCAGCAATTACCAAATTATCCGACTACAAAGCCAAGATGGGTGGAATGCCAATCACGGCACAAGCACATAATGAAGGTGTAGCGGATAAACTTGCAAAAGACTCAGTGGAAGTTGAGAAGAAAAATCTTAGCGCCACTGAGATTCTTAACATGACGCTTAAGAATTTAACTAGTACTATTAAGGAACAGATTAAATCTCAAGGTGGTGTTCAAGGTGCAGTTGGAGATAAAGCAGACAAAGTTAAATCATACAAAGGCGCAGGTGGTGCAGTTAAAGAACGTGTCGATGACTTCAAGAAGTTATTCACACTACGTGGCTTCTTAGATAAGACTGGTATCGTCAAGAAGGGTAGTACTGGTTTCATTAGTGGTATCGCTGATGCTGCTCTTGAGAAACGTGAAGCCAGACAAGAATATGTTAAAGACCGTCTAAACGTAGACAAGAATTACGTCAAAGGTATTGGTGGAGGTGAGGCTAAGGCTTCTAAAACTTTCGCAAGTCAGTTTGACAAGGGTAATGATGCACTTATAAAAGTGCAAGAGAATAACAAAGCCATGGCTGGTTTAGCTGATCGTGGCTTTACTGGTGCACAGGTTGGTAGATCGACAGAAGCTGGTAATCAAGCTGGTCTTGAAGCAAATCTAGCCAAGGCAGACAGTAGATTCCGTGAAGGTGTTGCAAGAACCCCAAGCGGTCAACCGCAAGTTCAGAAAGCACCTTCTGGTAAAACTAGCGATAACGTAATTCCTCTCTTTAAGAAACAAGATAAAGAAGAATCGAGTGGTGTATCTGATGCATTTTCCACCAGCGAAGAAGAGATGGAAAATGCAAGGCTCATGGCTTTGCAAACAGACACTTTAATTAAGATTGAAGAGAACACTCGTATTGGTGGTAAAGTTTCTGCTGGCGATGACGACAAGAAAAAAGAATCTGGTGGTTTGCTTGGGAATTTGCTTGGTGGTCCAAAGAAGTTCTTGTCTGGGTTAATATCAAGTTTAATGGGTGTGCTATCCAGCGTTGGTAGCATGTTAATGACTGGTCTAACTGCAGCATTAAAATTCTTATTCAATCCTAAGATGCTGATGAAGTTATTCAGTAAAGTACTACTACCATTAGCAATCGTTGGTTCGATAGTCAACGGTCTGATGGATGGCTTCAAGGTATTCATGGACGGTGGATCTATCGGAGATGCACTTATCGCTGGTCTTGGTGGTATGTTAGAATTCTTAACCTTTGGTTTGATCGATGCCAAGGTTATTGGTAACGTAGTAGAATGGTTAACTGGTTTCGTTGATGAGTGGATTATTGAACCGATAACCAACTTCTTTAACTTCTTAGGTGAAGCATTTAATACATACATCGCTGAACCTATTAGTGCAGCATTTGAAATGGTTGGTAACCTGTTCACAGAATATATCTTGAATCCATTGAAAGAAATCTTTGCACCGATTGCAAATTTCTTCAAGAAGATTAAAGATCAAGTATTTGGTTTCCTTGAAGACTTTGGTATACCTGAAATTGGTTTTACCATTCCTATTATCAATAAGAAAGTTTCTGTTGGACCATTCTATCCGTTCCGACCAGATAAAGGTGAGAACCGTGTAGGCGGTTCATCAAGTTCTTCGATGTCTGAGAGTTCAAAAGGTGAATCCTCTGAATTTAAACAAAGTGTTGTTACTAGCGGTGGTACTGAGTCTTCAGCTGATCGTACTAACGAAACAGCAGCCCAGAAACGAAGACGAGATGAATGGGCGAAGGACAAAACCAATGTTCTGGACACTCGTGAGAAAGTTGTTGATGGTAAAGCTACATATAGTCAAAATTTAGCAACCTTCGATCCAGCTACTGGTAAGTCAACTCTATCTGGAGACGCAGCTGGACAAGAAGGTGAACGTGAGATTAGTAAACGTGCATTTAGTAATATCAAATCAAACGCTTTAAAGGGTAATAAACAAGAAGTTGCTGAGATTGTAAAAGAGGATGATGCTTATCAGAAACTTAGCTGGTTCGATAAACGTAAAGTTGACGTTGGTTACGCTAAGGCAGTAGACTTAGCTCCAGCAGATAAAGGTGCGATACAAGGCGATATGCCTAAGGCTGCGAATAAAGTTTCTACTGATTCTAAAGCAGTTGAAGCAGGTAAGGCTACTCCAGCGCCAGCAGTTACTACAACTGTTGTTAACAACAGCAAGGTATCAAACCAGAAAGCTACTACTGCAGTTTCTGCACCTCAGCCAAGAAACTATGACAATAGATCTTACTACGGTCAGGGTGTGAACAGCGACACTTGGTAAGTCGTTTCTACAAATGAAAAAGGGAGACCGAAGTCTCCCTTTTTTTTACACCGAGTATTTTACTTCTCGTTTGCGATCTTCTGGAAATATCCCATCATATCGTCATCTTCATCAGCGCTTGCTGCTGGCGCAGGTGCTGCCTTCTCTACCAACTTTGGTGCAGAAGCAGAAGGTACGTTACGAGTTGGAGGAGTGTAGTCTTCCATATCGTCAGCCATCTTAGCAGCAGAAGCACGTGGTGCTGAAGCAGTCTCGCTCAACACATCGTTTAACTTCTTAGCCAAGTCATCATAAGATTTGAAGTTCTTGCGATCAACAAACTCAGACAGCTTGTGCTGCTTAGACACAACGTCTAGCAACTTGTCTTCATCACCACCAAACAACTCAGCTGGCTCAGAGAACATAGACTGGTCATAGTTAGAGTAACCGTCAACTTTGCGCATACGCAATTTGAAGTCAGCACCTTCCCACAAGTCAAATACGTTGACTGGCTTTTCATCCTCGAAGGTTGGCTTGGCTTTATCCATAATCTTATCAAAGATTTTCTTACCAAACTTAAACAAGCGAACCTGTCCTTCGTTTTCTGGATGCTTAGGGTCGGAGATGATCAATACGTTTGCGATGTAAGTCAGCTTGCGCTTTTGCTTACGAGCAATTTCTTTGTTGGCTTCTGAGCCACTGTTCCACAAACGTGAATTCAGTTCGCCCACTGGATCGTTCTCACCTAAAGTTGTTAGGGAGTTTTCGATATACCACTTGCCTGTTGGACCTTGGAAGGAATGATTAAAGACACGAACCCAAGGAAGTTCATCACCTTCTGATCGAGGAAGGAAGCGAATAACGGCAGTAGCGTTACCAGCTTTATCTGGTTCTAGTTTCCAGACACGGTCGTCTTTATAAGATTTGCCACCAGCTGAATCTGGGTTGGCGATTTTATCAAACTCTCCAGCGATTTTGCTGAAGTCTTGATTGCGCATTTTGCGAAGTGCTTGAATGTCCATTTGTATGTCCTTTATTTCGTATGTTTGGATGTATGTTTAGTATGATTTTCGTCTTGGTTAAAGTCTGTGTATTCGACTTCTTCTTCGACAAAGTTATTTAGTACTTTCATACCAGAGGTACTAAAACTTTTATTACTTTTTTTCTGGCTGTAACCACGTTGCTTGCGGTTATCATCTTCCCAAGAATTATCTTTCCTGTACGTGCGTCCCATTTGTTAACTCGCTTAAATCTACTAAAAACTTCGCATATACTGGAGTCAATTTAGACTCATCGTATTTAACGAAACCCTTTACCTTTTCTATTCTACGGCATTCTTCGTCCCAAATCAAGTTTGCATTTCGCCTCCAAGATAGTAAATATGGTTGGAAGTGATTGAGAATCGAAAGGGATTCAATTGTAACATAGTGACCAAGATATAATTTAAATAGTTCTGGAAAATTGTTATCATCAAAGGTGAACAACTCAGTCTTACCTTTCTTCTCTTTCTCAAGATGGAGAATAATTGCAGACAGGTCGTTCTCAAAGATTCGAGTGATAGACTGTTTACGTTTAGTCCATACAGTTAGGTTTGTGTCAGACTCGCTATCGTGATAAGCGACGGCATCATTGCCGTAAGCGAAGTTTGCCACATAGTACTGTATAAGATCGTGGTCACTTGTAAACTTTCGTGCAAGTTTCTCAAATACATATCTGTCGTTTCGGTTAAAGAAGGCATCTCTCGATCCTTTCACATTTGGGTTTTCAAATACATTGAACTTATCATTGGTAAAATGTAGCTTAGTTGCAATGTAGTACTTGTAAGCTCTAAAGCCATCCATGTCATATATCTAGTGTTGCAGTCTTGGGAAGGTAGCCATCATTCTGGAAGTCGATTCGCATCTTTTCCTTCAGTGACTTATTGATTAGGCTCTTGACTTCAGCAGGGTCGATGAAATTGACACGACAGTATTCAAGTACAGCCTCGAGGTGGGTCAAACCCTTCTTCTGCCTAACAGCATTTTCGATGTAGGTAGAAAAAGAGTTTGAGTCTTTAAACAGAAGTGGTTGCGACATTATATTTCTCACGGAAGTAGTTTACGCTCTTGATAGATGCCTGAAGGTCTTCGTACTCAGTGAACTTACTGTTATACAATTTCCACACAGGGCTATCAGGCTCTGAAGATTTCATTTGCTTGTCAACAGCGTCCAAGTACTTGTCAAACCATACGTCCATTTTCTTGCGCTGCTTTAGCAAGTCAGAAAGTAGATTATTTAGTCCAGCGACATCACGTTGAATGGTGAGGTCAAGCATTTTTGATTCGATTGAGTGACGATTAAACATTTGTTTCTCCTTAACGACGCATTGATGAAATTTCGGTAGCCTCTTGGCTTGAAAACACAGGAACAGAATTGCTTTTATGCATGGTAGCAATACCTAGCATAGATGTACCAGTGTAAACCTTTGGTGCTTGCTTTGTAGCTGAGCCAGTACCAGTGTCACGGGATGGATATTGTCGGGTGCTACGCTCAGCAGGAACGGCTAACTTGTAACCAGAGTCGCTGAGATTTGTAGACTTGCTGACAACAGCCTTCGTTGGTGCATACTTGGTGAGTAGCTTTTCCCAGCTTGCATCCAACTCACGTTGTTTAGCAGTGGGTTTACGCTTCTTACTTTTTTGCAGAGTAGTATGTATAAGTGCCATACAGTTATTATACCTTAAAGTTGAATAAATGTCAAGCAATAAGTTGCTGGATAGCAAACTTTGCTTCAGAAACAGACTTGCACTTGTCGCCATTGACAGTGATGTTACGGTTTGTAATAATTTTTACGTTGATCCAATCTGCCTTCAACAACACAAATTTTGGATCTCGTTCTTTGGAAGGAACCTGACCAGTTGCAAAGAACATGGTATCCCGCAACTCATCAGATGCCAGCTTACGGAGGAAGTGGACGTTAGCAACCATTATGCTGCCTTTTCAGTTGCAATATCCAACAGTTCTTCATAGGCTTCTTCAATGGTGTCAAATCCACACACATCGTAGGATCCATCGTAGAGTCGGACATAGAAAGGACCGTTCCCTGGACTGGCTTCTGTGTCCAGTCCTGCTTCACCTACGCTGGGGATAATTTTGAGTGCAAAGTCCATCATGCTGCCTTTCTGAAATAACCGTAGGGCAAACCTTGCGTGAAACAGAAATACTCGAAGTCGCCATTGGCACCTTCAGCATCCATCAGCCACGCAATGACACGTTCACGATTCGTGCCAGTATGCATAAGGTTGAGAACCCGATCTTCAAAGGCAACGATCGCTTGCGCTTCGGCTTCCTTGCGTGCGATCTCTTCACGTTCGATCACCTTAGCCAAATCTTTGAATTCAGCTTCGAAGTCTTCAAGAGACCAAAGGGTTGTGTCGATACCACGAGGACGGACGCCATACGCATCCTTGTACATATCCCAATACATACATTGGGCTTGCTCAAGAGGTGACATTTCTTCCCAGCTCATCATAATATTTTCCTTAAACAAAGTCAAAAGCAGTTTCATCACCGATGCGGCTAAGAACGATACCGCATTGAAATTTCTTCAACAAGGCAGTTTCGATTTTCACAGCTTCAGCAACAGAACACTCAACAAACAAAGTACCGCAAGTGAACGACGCAGCGCTATCAGACTTGAGAACCTTGGCAACCTCATTCAGAACCACTTTTTCAAAACCCATTTTCAGACTCCTTTTTCGACTAACTTAGAGTTATTATACAGGAAGTCTGATTATTTGTAAAGCATTATTTTTAATAACCCTACGGTTTGTAGGGGCTTTTCCAAAGCAAAAAACCCTCTACTGGAGAGGGTTTTGGGGTGTAAGTCTAAAGGTTTACTTTTTAGACAGGGTTGGGGCGTCTGGACGGTGAGTCCCAGAGGCATAAACTACGCAAATCGTATCGGTAGGTTTAGAATAAGAACAGCGAGCAGCCATCGGGTCAACACCCTTTACAATGGCAGACTCAATGTTACGAGACATAAGCTCATCACGTTTAACTTCGTAGTAAGCAACACAACCAACTAGAGTTGTAAAAGCAATAGTACCGCAAACGATAGCTAAGTGTTTAACATCAATATTCATTTTTGTTTTCCTTATTTTAGATCTTTGACTGTATCACAAATCCCCAACTCCATTGCTTCTTCTGGCGACAACCAGATGTCTTGCGGTGGAAGTAAGAACTTGCGAATCGTTTCTTCTTTTAAGCCAGTACATTTCTTGTAGTGAGAAATCATTCGATGCGTGGTTAAGTCATATTCTTTGACTTGAGCCATCAACTCATGTTCCTTACCAAATGAACCCCAGCTGTATTGGTGAGACAAGATTGAAGTATTCGGTGTAAGAATACGATAACCCTTTTTACCTGCTATGAAAATTAGCAAGCCAGCTGAAGCAATAAGACCAAGTCCAATAGTGCGGACAGGAATTGCGCTTCCTCTGATAGTATCAATCAATGCGAATGCTGCATGCATATCGCCACCTGGACTGCAAATAATCAAGTTTAATAACTCTGGCTTTTCTTCAGCAAAGTTAGCTTCGAGAATCCACTCGATCGGTGCCCTTAATGTGTTTAGGCTAACTTCCTCCATAAGCAAGTAAAACGAGTGGTTGGACTGCTCCTTGCTCAGCAAATCGAGATTTAATTTCTGCATCATTTGTGCCATTTCGAACATCACCTTTCTTAAAGTTATCACTCTTAACGTAGAAGATATGTCTTCCAATTTTTGTAGTGACGTTTAGGTTCTTCCAATTAGGACGAACGTAGTCAGCATGATAGAATAGAGCACCTTTAGTTGGATCTTCTAGTCTACCATAATTCATATAGACGTTCAAAGCAATGGCTAAGATATCATCGTATACTTGTTTTTGTCGTGGAGTCAGGTCATGGTTAATAGCAGCGTTACGCTCTTTATCCTGACACCACCATGAGAATTGGCATGTACCTCTAATCTTTTCTTTCACTACTCCACATATTGTGTCTTCATAATGATTGCTGATGACTCTATTCAGAGTGACCATTGCAACTGCGACTTTACCGTCATGCGGTTCATATGCTGCTTCGTAAAAGATGTTGTCGGCTAAACACTTCACTTCGTGTTGTGCACCAGTTGTTAACTGAGACCATGTTGCCTTCATGGGTGCTTCAAACGTGTTATTTAAAACCACGTTAATTGTTGTTATTGTAGCCAGTATAAAAATAAATGTAGATAGTATAATTTTTTTAGGTGTTATGCTAAACATAATTAATCTCCTTAATTAGTTAAAGAGTGTGCATGTGACTGCACACTCCGATCCCGTATCAGGTGGACTTCTTAATAGTCTTTATTGTATCTTGGGGAATGTTAGAAACGAAACCATTTAGGGCAGCTGCCTTTGCAATGATATCAGTCT
>Ga0315899_10001299_pt1 | contig 28704 bp, 23 predicted proteins | sample LakEriMetagenome_2_FD_203518 | JGI IMG/M metagenome (GOLD analysis project Ga0315899, IMG submission 203518) | Freshwater fungal communities from buoy surface, Lake Erie, Ohio, United States - Buoy 4 MA112 | ecosystem: Environmental > Aquatic > Freshwater > Lake | place: USA: Lake Erie, Ohio... | reverse complement strand
GGGCAGGGTACTTCGCGCTGGCGAAGCAGATGAGACTGTTCGAGAACCTCGACCAGTGGATTCGGCGGCGTCTGCGGATGTGCTTCTGGAAACGCTGGCGGTTCGTCCGCACGCGGATTCAGAATCTCTTGGCGCTCGGCGTTCCGCGTCGACAGGCCTTCCGCCACGCAAAGAGTCGCAACGGCCCGTGGCACATGGCCAAAACCATTGCCAGCGGGGTCGGGATGACGAACGCCTGGCGGCACGATCAGGGACTGGTGTCGCTGAAATCACTCTGGGTCAAGCGTGCTCCGCTCCGTCGAACCGCGTAGTGCGGACCCGCATGCTACGTGGTGTGGGGGGCGGGCGGAGCAATCCGCCCGCCTACCCGATTGTTCAAGTAAGCCGCTCCGCGGCAGGCCGATCTCAGCCTTCGTATTGTAGCCGGATAGTCCCGGCTTTTCAGGGGTGAACGGCCCCGCTGGCGACGTGCCGTCACGGCAATCATCGTCGCTCGCAAGGGTTTTTTCTTCCTCCTTTGCGAAAGGGTTCACGATGACTGCCACGCGCCCACTGTCCGCGCTTCGCCAGCGAATGATCCAAGACCTGCAGCTGACAGGCCGCAGCGAACGCACCCAGGAAGCCTACGTCCGTGCCGTACGGAAGTTGGCTGCCCACTACTGCCAGTCCCCGGACCGGCTCACCGAGCCGCAGGTCCGCGACTACTTCCTGTACCTCAAGAACGACCGCCGGTTCTCCCCCAGCGCCCTCAAGATCGCCCACAGCGGCATCAAGTTCTTCTACACCCACTCCGTGCCACGCGAGTGGGCCACGCTCTTGAAGCTCCGCGTCCCGAAGCAGAAGACGCTCCCCGACGCGCTGACCGTCGACGAGGTGCATCGGCTCCTCGACGCCGTCCGGACTCCGCACAACCGTGCCTTCCTCTGGATGTCTTGGCAAGTGTTTCCATCCCACCACTCTAAGCCATCGCAGCTCCAGAATCCGACAGAACGTGCCACGAAAATCCCCGAAGAACCATAAAATGGCAGAACCGGCCGCTTCGCATTCGCTTTTTAAGGGCTAGCGCCTTACGGCATCCTCCCTCCTCGTCTCCTCGAGAAACCGCTCCAGGTTTCCCGCCCCGCCGGTGCCGCGTTCGGGCCATGAGGCCAAAAGTTGCTCGTGCCGGTTTCCGGCGTCGCCGGCGATGCCCTGCACCACGGCCCGAAGCTCCAACGTCACGACCTGCGCATCGGGACCATGGCGGGAGTTCCAGTCGCGGAACAGGGCCGCCGCCACGTGTGGGGCGAGCGGCCTGAACTTGGGCCGCGGCAGGAGCCATGCCAATTTATGCCAGCGATTGTTCGGCAGCGACGTGAATCCACCCCGGGGTTGGTCCGGCTCCAGGGGGCCACCCTGGCGCAGCAGGTCGACCTGGCGACCATCGGCGAGTCGCGCGGATGCATAGACCCACTGCTCCGTCGGATAGACGAAGCCGAACATGCCCCACTCTTGAACCAGCCCGCAGGCGTTGAGCGGCACGCGAACGGCCCCCGGAAGCGGTTGGGCCTGCCAGGGTGACATGCCATGCACCAGTCCGACCGCGGCGAGAGACGCGAGGATGGCGCACGGCACGGCGGCGAATCGAGGCATTTTCCCGGCGTCGGCGGCGTCGGCGGCCGGCTGCTTCGGCCCCGGCCACACCGATCCGGGGAGCAGCGCCAGCCAGGCCGTCATGCCGATTACAGCGAACAATCCCACCGACATCGTCGCCTGGATGGCGACGTGGAAGAAGATGAAGCAGAAGGCGATCGGCAGCCGGATCCGGGATGTCGATGCGAGCAGGAACAGGGGCGGCAGCAGGATCTCGAAGCCGACCACGCTCCACGTCAGCGGCCGCATCAGCCAATCGGCGCCGGCGACCCACGTGCCGAGCGGCGTGCCGTGATCGTGGACCGAGAGCGCGCGGCGGATCGCCTCCCCCGACAGCCAACTGGCGTTCCACTTCGCGAGCCCCGCGGCCAGGTAGACGACGAGCACCTGGAGCATGAAGGCCGCCGAGGCGACGGATGCCGTGCGCGGGGCGGGCGGGTCCGTTCGGCGTCGTGCCGCGTCGATCGACCAGACGGAACCGAGCGGGAGAAACATCGACCAGAAGAGGAGCGTGCCCAGCCAGGCATCTCCGGCGTTCGTCGCGGGCAGCGTGCGCCGCACCACGCTCAGGTGGGCCACCCAGGCGACGATCGTGGCCGGCCGCGTTCCCCAGCCGCACGCCAGAAAGCAGCCGGCGATGCCTTGCAACGCGAGCACGACGCCCCCCCACCAGCCGCGATCGACGAGAAACGTCGCGGACCAAACCGAAGGGTCCGCGTTCCACGTCTGCCGTAGTGCCGGCAGGGGGAAGAATCCGTCGGGGGCGAACATCAGGCCGAAGTCACGCGTGCGAAAGACCGCGTCAGCCACGAGAATGGCGCCGGCGGCGATGCGAAAGGCCGCCAGGCTCCTCAGATCGAGGGCGAACCGCGGCCGCAGCCATCCACCCGGACGACACGCGGTTCGGCCTCCACTGGATCCGCCGAGACGACACCAGGCGCGTTTCACGGGCGGCTCCGCGGGCGTTTCTTGAATGAACGGACCGGCGAATCTACAACATCCGGTTCTCTGCCCGCCGCCCCGGTTGGCGGTTCCTGCCCTCGACGGCCGGACAAACGCGGTTCACCGGGGGCTGCGGGCTGCTCTGTAGAGGAGTCGACGCGATGCACGTTCCCCTGGTTGTGCTTGGTGGTGGTCCTGGCGGCTACGCCGCCGCATTCCTCGCGGCCGACCTGGGCATGAAAGTCGCCATCGTCGAACGCGACGACCGTCTCGGTGGCACATGTCTCCTGCGCGGTTGCATCCCTTCGAAGGCACTGCTCCACGTCGGGCGCGTGCTGGCGGAAGCCAAGGAACTGGCCGGCTGGGGGCTCGAGTTCGGCAGGCCAGCGTTGCACCTCGACGCCTTGCGTGGCCGAAAAGACAAGGTGATCGGCACGCTCACCGGTGGCCTGGCGACCCTGGCCCGACGACGCAACGTGACGATTGTCCGCGGCAATGCCCGGTTCACCGGCTCGCAGGCCCTGGAAATTGCGGCGGTCGAACCGGGCGGTGCATCGCAGACCGTCACGTTCGACCATTGCATCCTCGCTAGTGGATCGCGGCCCGCACGGATCCCGGCGTTCGACATCGGCAGCGACCGGGTGATGGACTCGACGGGGGCTCTGGAACTTCGCGACATCCCCGACTCGCTGCTGGTGGTGGGGGGAGGCTACATCGGCCTGGAAATGGGGACGGTGTACGCCGAACTGGGGTCGAAGGTCTCGGTCGTGGAACTCACCGACAGTCTTCTCCCCGGTGCCGACAGGGACCTCGTCAAGCCGCTGCACCAGCGGCTTGAAAAGCTCTTCGAAAAGATTCACCTGAACACCAAGGTGGTGAAATTGGAGGATCGCGGCACGTCGATCCGGGTCCACTTCGAGGGGCCGGATGGCCAGTCGGCGCGGGAGTTTTCCCGCGTCCTCGTGGCAGTCGGGCGACGGCCGAATTCCGACGGCATCGGTTTGGAAAACACCGCCGTCAGGGTGAATGCGAAGGGGTTCGTCGAGGTGGACGGCCGACAGCGGACCGCCGATCCGCGGATTCTCGCCATCGGCGACGTCTGCGGCGAACCGATGCTCGCCCATCGTGCCAGCCATCAAGGCAAGGTGGCCGTGGAGGCACTGCACGGCGAACCGGCCCTGTTCGCGCCGCGGGCAATCCCCGCCGTCGTGTTTACCGACCCGGAGATTGCCTGGGCCGGTCTCACCGAGCAGGAGGCGGCGGCCACGGGCCGAACGGTGGAAATCAGCCGCTATCCTTGGGCGGCCAGCGGCCGCGCCCAGGCCCTGGGCCGCACCGACGGATTGACGAAGATGCTCGTCGATCCAGAAACGGACGCGGTGCTCGGAGTCGGATTCGTCGGGGCGGGAGCAGGGGAACTTGTCGCCGAGGGTGTGCTGGCCATCGAAATGGGCTGCTCGGCCCGGGACCTGATGGAATCGATCCATCCGCACCCCACGCTCGGGGAAACGTTGGCATTTTCCGCGGAGAATTACTTCGGTCTGGCGACCGAAATCTATCGGCCGCGGAACGAGGCAGCGAAGTCGTGAGGCGGACCGCCTGCGTCTGAGTCGCCCACAGAACGGCCTTTACGGGGTCCGGACGCGGCGGAATAATGGGCCGCGACCGCCCTCCCTCCCGGAGCCCGCCATGGCCAGCCCCGAAATCGACAACCCAGCCAGCGAGCCCGTTGAACCGCCAGTGCGGACCGGGCCCGCCGGCTTGCCACGAGGTGCCCACGCGCCGCGGGCCATCGGGCAGATGTCCGCCGAGTCGTCCGGACAACCCGAGGTCGTGGACGGCGTCGCAGCGGTCGATGCCGACCCGACGGAGACCCGCGAGTGGCTCGATTCACTCCGCTACGTGATCAACAGCCGGGGGGGCGATCGGGCGGCCTACCTGCTCCACGCCATCGAGCAGGAGGCCTATCGGCTCGGCGTTCCGATCCCCTTCTCGGCCACCACGCCCTACATCAACACGATCCCAACCGACCGGCAGCCACAGTTTCCGGGCAATCGTGAATTGGAACGGCGGATCAAGAGCATCATCCGCTGGAATGCGATGGCGATGGTCGTGCGGGCGAATCGTGAGGACAAGAGCATCGGCGGCCACATCTCCACCTTCGCGTCCTCTGCGACGCTGGTCGAGGTGGCGATGAACCATTTCATCCGCGGTCGGGGCGACGACTACTCCGGGGACCAGGTCTTCTTCCAGGGGCATGCTTCTCCGGGAATCTACGCGCGGGCCTTTCTCGAAGGCCGGATCGGCGAGCGGCAACTGGAGAACTTCCGACGCGAACTGGCGGTCGGCGGTGGACTTTCGAGCTATCCGCATCCCTGGCTGATGCCGGAGTTTTGGGAGTTTCCCACCGTATCGATGGGGCTCGGTCCGCTGATGGCGATCTACCAGGCCCGGTTCAACAAGTACCTCCAGGACCGGGGAATCAAGGAGACCAGCCGCCAGCACGTGTGGTGCTTCATCGGCGACGGCGAGTGTGACGAACCGGAGACGCTGGGGGCGATTTCGCTCGCGGCCCGGGAAAAGCTCGACAACCTCGTGTTCGTGATCAACTGCAACCTGCAGCGGCTCGACGGTCCGGTGCGCGGCAACGGCAAGATCATCCAGGAACTGGAAGGCGTATTCCGTGGCGCCGGCTGGAACGTCATCAAGGTGATCTGGGGTGACGAGTGGGATCCACTGCTCGCGCGGGACGACCAGGGGCTGCTGGTCAAGCGGATGAACGAGGTCATCGACGGTCAGTACCAGAAGTACGTCGTCATGCCGGGCGGCTACATCCGCGAGCATTTCTTCGGCGCCCATCCGGAACTGCTCGAGATGGTGGCGCATCTTTCCGACGAAAAACTGAAGAAGCTGCGGCGCGGCGGGCACGATCCGGAGAAGGTCTACGCCGCCTATGACGCGGCCATGAAGTGCCACGGAAAGCCGACCGTGATTCTCGCCAAGACGATCAAGGGCTACGGCCTCGGCGAGGTGGGGGAAGGCAGGAACGTCACCCACCAGCAGAAGAAGCTCAACGAGGAGGAATTGCGGGCCTTCCGTTCGCGATTCGGCATCCCGATCTCGGACGACGAAGTGGCGAAGGCGCCGTTCTACCGGCCACCGGAGGATTCGCCCGAGATGCGCTATCTGCGCGAGCGGCGCGAGGCGCTCGGCGGTTACGTTCCCAGCCGGCCGCGGCGCGGGCCGGTGCTCAAGACCCCATCGCTCGCCGAGTATACGGGGTTCATCGAGAAGAGCGCCGGCCGGGAGGTCTCCACCACCACGGGCGTCGTCACGCTCATGGCCTCGCTGCTCAAGGACAAGTCGATCGGCCGCTACATCGTGCCGATCGTGCCCGACGAGTCGCGAACCTTCGGCATGGACCCGTTGTTCAAGCAGTGCGGCATCTACGCCCACACCGGCCAGCTCTACGAACCGGTCGACTCCGACCAACTGCTCTACTATCGCGAGGCGAAGGACGGGCAGATCCTCGAGGAGGGAATCACCGAGGCGGGGAGCATTTCCAGTTTCATCGCGGCCGGCACCGCCTACGCCAGCCATGGCGTGCCGATGATCCCGATCTTCATCTATTACTCGATGTTCGGCTTCCAGCGGATCGGCGACCAGATCTGGGCGGCGGGCGACTGTCGGGCCCGCGGCTTTCTCCTCGGGGGCACCGCCGGTCGGACAACCCTGAATGGCGAGGGGCTGCAGCACCAGGATGGCAACAGCCAGATGTTCGCCATCGCCTATCCGACCGTCCGCGCCTACGATCCGGCCTTCGTGTACGAGGCGACGGTGATCATGCTCGACGGACTGGAGCGGATGTACGCCAAGGGCGAGGACTGGATCTATTACCTCACGGTGTACAACGAAAATTATGAGATGCCGCCGATGCCCCCCGACTGCACGGAGGGCATCCTCAAGGGGATGTACCGGCTGCGCGAGGTCGCGGCCGCGGCGGCTTCCCCCGCGGTGAAGAAGTGCCCGCCGGTGCACCTGCTCGGCTCGGGCGCGATCCTCCGCGAGGTGATCCGGGCCGCCGAGCTGCTTGCCGGCCGCTGGGGAGTTCCGAGCACGGTCTGGAGCGTGACGAGTTGGAAGGAGCTACGACGCGAGGCCCAGGAATGCCGGCGTTGGAACATGCTGCATCCCGAAATAGCCCCGCGGCGGAGCTACCTCGAGAGCCAAGTCGGCGATGCCGGCGGAGTTTACGTGGCGGCCAGCGACCACGTCCGGGCGGTGCCCGAGCAGCTCGACCCTTGGATTCCCGGCGGCCTGTTTGCCCTGGGGACCGACGGCTTCGGCCGGAGCGAGACCCGCGGCCCGCTGCGCCGGCACTTCGAGGTCGATGCCGAATGCATCGTCATCGCCACGCTGTCCCGGCTGGCGGCGGCGGGCGCGATTGGGGCGCGGGTCGTATCAGAGGCGATTCGCGAACTGGGGGTCGACCCCGAGAAGATCGACGCCGCGTCGGCCTGACGGCTGACGATCGGGCCGGCGGCATTGCGGACGGGCCGGAGTGGATAACGTGCAACGACATTCATTGTGACGAAAGCGAGCAGATGCCAACAGAATTCAAGCTTCCCGATCTTGGCGAAAACATCGCCTCCGGTGACGTGGTCAGTGTGTTCGTCTCGGAAGGAGACGTGGTGAAGCCGGGACAGGCGTTGCTGGAGGTGGAGACTGACAAGGCCGTGATCGAGGTTCCGTGTCCGCCCGGCGGTAGGATCGCCAAGGTGCTCGTGAAGAAGGGGGACACCGTCGCGGTGGGGCAGCCGCTCGTCGTGATCGACGCTGCTGGTACGGCGCCCGCATCTGCGCAGCCCGCGGCTCCCGCAGCGCCCCCCGCGCCGGCGGTGGCATCGGCACCTCCCGCCGCTCCCGCGCCGGCCCCGGCGCCTCGTCCTGAGCCGGCGTCTGCTCCCGTTCCGCCGCAGCCGGTCGCATCTCCGTCCCCCGCTGCCGCCGGCCGCGACGAGCCCGCCGCTGCCACCGTGGAGCCCGCCGGGCCCGCCGTCCGCCGACTGGCCCGGGAACTTGGCGTCGACCTGGCCCGCGTGCGCGGGACCGGGCCAGCCGGCAGGATCGTCCGCGAGGACGTCATTGCCGCAGTCCGGCAGGCGAGCGCGGCACCTGCGGCGGGCCGTACACGGTACGAGTCGACGGCGACCGAGCGGGATGACTGGGGGCCGATTCGCCGCGAGCAGATGTCGCGGATGCGCAAGACGATCGCCGCCAACATGGCCCGCAGCGTGACCACGATTCCCCACCTCACCAACTTCGACGACGCCGACGTAACCGAACTCGAGCACCTACGAAAGGCGAGCGCCGCCGAGTACGCCAAGGGCAACCTCAAGCTGACGGCGCTTTCGTTCGTGATCAAGGCTGTGAGCCTGTCCCTGAAGCAGCACCCGGGCGTCAATGCCTCGGTCGACATGGAGAAGGGGGAGATCGTCTACAAGGAGTACGTGAACGTCGGGCTCGCAGTCGACACGCCCCGCGGGCTGGTCGTTCCCGTGCTGCGGGACTGCGACCAGCTCTCGATCCCGCAGATCGCGCAGGCGATCGCCGACACGGCCGAAAAGGCCAAGAACGCGCAGTACGGTATCGAGGATCTGCGCGGCGGCACGTTCACGATCAGCAACCTCGGGGCGGTCGGCGGCGCCTACTCGACGCCGATCATCAACTGGCCCGAGGTCGCGATCCTCCTCGTGGGCCGGTCGCGCCGCATGCCGGTGGTCCACGAGGACAGGATCGAGCCGCGGCTGATGATGCCGCTCTCGTTGTCCTACGACCATCGCGTCATCGACGGGGCGATGGCCGCCCGGTTCCTCAACGAGGTGATCGGCTATCTCGAAAGCCCCGGCCGCCTGCTGCTGGCGATGTAGCCCGCCTGGCCTGCCCGTATCCGCATCCGCCTGGACAGATTCCGTGAGCACACGCGACACCCTCGACGCCGCAGGTACCGCCAGCCTTTCGTTCCTCGAAGATCTCTTCGAACGCTTTCAGCACGATCCTGCCAGCGTGCCGGACGAGTGGCGTCCGCATTTCGCCGCCCTGCAGCGCGAGGCGGGCAACGGCGGCCTCGCGCAGGGGAACGGTGGGCGTCCGCCGGCGGCCGGTGGCGTGCCGGCGGGGCCTGTCAATGGAAAACTGGTGACCCCGGACGGCATCGCCACGGCTCACGCGCTGGCGATTGCCAATGGCGACGTCAGGTTGCCGGCCGCACCCGCCGGGGAGGCCAAGCCTCTTCCGCTGCCCTCGGCCGCCGAGGTGCGGGCCGAGGAGCGGGTGGCGTTCCTCCAGGATCGCGTCGATCAACTCGTCCGCGCCTACCGCGTCCGCGGCCACCTGATGGCGGAGATCGATCCGCTCGGCCGGCCGCGGCCCGGGCTTCCCGAGCTCGATCCGCGGTTCTACCACCTCACCGAGGAGGACATGGACCGGTCCTTCTCGACCGACACGATCGAGGGGCCGCAGTCGATGTCGCTGCGGCAGATCATTCAGCGGCTGAGAAACACCTATTGCCGGTCGATCGGCGTCCAATTCATGCACATGGACGACCTGCGGGTCCGGCAGTGGCTGCAGGTCCGGATGGAGGGCTGCGAGAACCGCATCCAGCTCGACCGCCGCCAGCAGCTGCGGATCTACCGGCAGATGACCACCGCGGCCGTGTTCGAGGAGTTCATCCAGAAGCGGTTCCTGGGGGCGAAGAGCTTCTCGCTGGAGGGCTCGGAAAGCCTGATCCCGCTGGTGGAGATGGCGATCGAGCGGGCGGCCGGCCAGGAGATCGGCGACGTCGTGCTGGCGATGGCCCACCGCGGCCGGCTGAACGTGCTGGCGAACATCATGGGAAAGAGCCCGCAGCGGATCTTCCGCGAGTTCGCCGACATGGATCCGGAACTTCACGTCGGCCGCGGCGACGTCAAGTATCACCTCGGCCACTCCACCGACTACGCGGCCGCCAACGGTCGCAGCGTCCATCTCACGCTGTGCTTCAACCCCAGCCACCTGGAGTTCGTCAATCCCGTTGCGATCGGCAGGATGCGGTCCCGACAGGACCGGGCCGGGGACCAGGGCCGCAGCGGGGGAATGGTGATCCTCATCCATGGGGACGCCGCCTTCGCCGGCGAGGGGGTCATCCAGGAGACGCTCAACCTCAGCGAGCTCGACGCCTATCGGGTGGGGGGCACGCTGCACGTCGTCGTCAACAACCAGATCGGCTTCACGACCGGGCCGCGCGAGGCCCGCAGCTGCACCTACGCCACCGACGTGGCAAAGATGCTCCAGATTCCGATCTTCCACGTCAACGGCGAGGATCCCGAGGCGGTGGCGCAGGTCGTCACACTGGCGATGGACTTCCGCCGCGAGTTCCAGCGGGATGTCGTCATCGACATGTACTGCTTCCGGCGCCGGGGACACAACGAAGCCGACGAGCCGGCGTTTACCCAGCCGGCGCTCTACCGGGTGATCGAAAAGCGGCCCAGCGTCCACGAGAGCTATCTGGAGAAGCTCCTCAAACTCGGCGAGGTGACCCGCGACGAGGCCCGGCAGATCGCCGAGCAGCAGCACGCGAAGCTGGCCGCCGACCTGTCGGTCGCGAAGAGTGAGGATTACGTCCACGCCAACGACAGCGGCGGCTTCTGGTCGTTCTACATCGGCGGCCGCGAGAAGGAGGCGGCAGACGTCGACACGGGCGTCCGCCGCGAGGTGATCGAGCAGCTGTTGCGCCGGCTGGTGACGCTTCCGGAGGGCTTCCAGCCGCACGCCAAGATCCAGAAGTTCCTGGAGAACCGGGTGCAGATGGCGGCCGGCGGCATGCCGCTCGACTGGTCGGCCGCCGAGGCCCTCGCCCTGGCGACCCTCGCCACGCAGGGGCTGCGGGTCCGACTCTCCGGGCAGGACAGCCAGCGGGGCACGTTCAGCCACCGCCATGCCGTGATCCACGACGTGGTCACCGATGAGACCTACTGCGCGCTCGAGCACCTGGCGGCCGACCAGGCGCCCGTGGAAATCTACAACAGCCCGCTTTCCGAAGCGGGCGTGCTCGGCTTCGAATACGGCTACAGCCTCGACTGCCCGGACGGCCTGGTCATGTGGGAGGCCCAGTTCGGCGACTTCGTCAACGCGGCCCAGGTGGTGATCGACCAGTTCATCTGCAGCGCCGAGGACAAATGGAACCGGCTTTCCGGTCTGGTGATGCTCCTGCCGCACGGCTTCGAGGGGCAGGGGCCGGAGCACTCCAGTGCCCGCCTGGAGAGGTTTCTGTCGCTGTGCGCCAAGGACAACATGCAGGTCGTGCAGCCGACCACCCCAGCGCAGATGTTCCACTGCCTGCGCCGCCAGGTGTTGCGGGTCTGGCGGAAGCCGCTCGTCGTCATGACGCCCAAGAGCCTGCTCCGTCATCCCGGCTGCGTGTCGTCGATGGACGAGTTGGTGAAGGGCTCGTTCCAGCGAGTGATCCCCGACGGCTCGGGAACGCCGGCCCGCGACATCCGCCGGATTCTCCTCTGCACCGGCAAGGTGGCCTACGAACTGGAAAAGCGTCGTCAGGAACTCGGCCGCACCGATGTGGCGATCGTGCGCGTCGAGCAGCTGTACCCGTTGCCCCGGACCGCACTGGAAGCGGCCCTGGCCGGGCTCGTCCCCGGAACGCCCGCGGTCTGGGTGCAGGAGGAGCCGGAGAACATGGGCGCCTGGCGGTTCTTCCGCATCCACTTCGGCGAAAAACTGTTCGACAAGTTCCCCTTCAGTGGCGTCTGCCGCCAGAGCGCGGCGAGCCCCGCAACCGGCTCCAAGAAGAGCCACGACATGGAGCAGAACGAGCTTCTCGCCGCGGCCTTTTCCAGCTGACGCACCCACCCACGCAGGTTTCGACATTTTCACTCCCTTGGAATTCGCAGCACAGTCATGGCACTCGAACTGAAGGTCCCCGAAGTCGGCGAGTCGATCACCGAGGTCGTGATCGGCGCCTGGAAGAAGCGCGAGGGTGACGCCGTCGCCCAGGACGAGGCGATCGTCGAAATCGAGAGCGACAAGGCGACGGTCGAGCTGCCGGCGCCGGTGACGGGCAGGGTGACGCAGGTGCTCAAGGCGGCCGGTGCCAAGGCGACGGTCGGCGAAGTCATCGGCTACATGGAGCCGGTCGCCGCTGCCGGCCCGACGCCGTCCAAGGAGCCGGCGCGTCCTGCGGCCCCTCCGCCGGCAGCCCAGGCAGCCCGGGTCATGCCCGCGGCTGCCCGCGTGCTCGGCGAGGCGGGCATCCCGGCCGCGTCGGCGGCCGGCACCGGGCCCGGTGGCCGAATCACGAAGGCCGATGCCACGCAGGCCGTCCAGCGGTCGACGCAGGCCCCGCCGCCGGCCGTGACGCAGGCGGCCGCGGCCATGGTGGAGGCCGTCCGGCCCGGCACGCGCGAGGAGCGACTCGTGCTCATCAGCCCGATCCGGCGCCGGATCGCCGAGCGGCTCGTCGAGGCGCAGCAGCAGGCGGCGTTGCTGACGACGTTCAACGAGTGCGACATGTCAGCGGTGATGGCGCTCCGCGGCAAGTTCAAGGACGTGTTCCAGGAGCGGTACGGCGTGAAACTCGGCTTCATGTCGTTCTTCGTCCGCGCGGCCGTCGAGGCGTTGCGGGCGGTTCCCCAGGTCAACGCCGAGTACCGCGACCCGCACATCGTCTTTCGCGACTACTACGACATCGGGATCGCCGTCGGCGGCGGGAAGGGGCTGGTGGTGCCGGTGCTGCGCAATGCCGAGAGTTTGTCGTTCGCCCAGGTCGAGCAGACGATCGGCGACTTCGCCCGTCGAGCGGCCGAAAACAGGCTCCGGCTCGACGAACTGCAGGGAGGCACGTTCACGATCTCCAACGGCGGCGTCTACGGGTCGCTGCTCTCGACGCCGATCATCAATCCGCCGCAGAGCGGGATCCTCGGCCTGCACTCGATCCAGGACCGGCCGATGGCCGTCAGCGGCCAGGTGGTGATCCGGCCGATGATGTACCTGGCGCTGACCTACGACCATCGCCTCGTCGACGGCCGTGAGGCGGTGACGTTCCTGAAGCGAATCAAGGATACGATCGAGGATCCGAGCCGGCTCATGCTCGAGGTGTGACCGGCACGGCGTCACGCGGCCCGGGGCGCTGTGTGGCCGCGTCGGCGGCAGGGCAAGCCCGGGTTACGCTTGGTCGACGACTTCGCGTCCGCTGCCAAAGGGTTTCGCGTCCACAACGGGTGCCTTCATGAACCATGACCTGATCGTGATCGGCGGGGGACCGGGGGGCTACGTGGCGGCGATCCGCGCCGCCCAGCGCGGGCTGAACGCCGCCGTCGTCGAACGCGAGCCGCAACTCGGCGGCACATGCCTGCGGGTCGGCTGCATTCCCTCCAAGGCGCTGCTCGAATCGAGCCACAAGCTGGAGCTCGCCCGGCACGAGCTGGCCATGCACGGCGTCCGGGTCGGAGCGGTCGAACTCGACCTGGCGGCGATGATGAAGCGGAAGACCGAGGTTGTCGGCACGCTCGCCAAGGGAATCGACGCGCTGCTGGCCAAGAACAAGGTCACGCGGTACCGGGGCACCGGCCGGCTCGCCGGACCGGGCACCGTGGCGGTTACCGCCGCCGACGGCACCACGACCCGGCTCGAGGCGTCGCGGATCGTGCTCGCCGTCGGCAGCCGGAGCGTGGTCCTGCCAGGTGTCGAGGTCGATGGCGAACGCGTCGGCACCAGCACCGAGGCGTTGTCGTTTGCGGATGTGCCCGGGCATCTCGTGGTGATCGGTGGCGGCTACATCGGCCTCGAGCTGGGGAGCGTGTGGCGCCGGCTCGGGTCGAAGGTCACGGTCCTCGAATACGCCGACCGGATTCTCACCGGCATCGATGCCGACATCGCGGCCGAGGCCCTGGTGCTGTTTCGCAAACAGGGGCTCGACATCCGCCTCGGCACCAAGGTCACGTCGGCCCGGGCGGCGGGCAACGGCTGCGTCGTCGAGTGCGCGGGCATGGAGCCGATCCGTTGCGATCGCGTGCTCGCGGCCACCGGCCGCCGGCCGGCCACGGACGACCTCGGCCTGGAGACCGTCGGGATCATGCCCGATCCGCGCGGGTTTATTCCCGTGGACGGACACTTTCGGACGCAGGCGACAGGCGTGTGGGCGATCGGCGACTGCATCCCGGGGCCGATGCTCGCCCACCGGGCCGAAGAGGACGGCGTGGCCTGCATCGACGGCATGACGGGGGGCTGGATCCACGTCGACTACGACCTCGTGCCGGCCGTGGTGTTCACGCACCCGGAGATCGCGACCGTCGGCAAGACGGAGGAACAGCTCGTCGCTGCCGGCGTGGCCTTCACGAAGGGCGTCTTTCCCTTCCGGGCTAACGGCCGGGCGCGAACGATCAACGACACGACCGGCAAGGTCAAGGTTCTGGCCGACGCTGTCAGCGACCGGATCCTCGGCATCCACATCATCGGCCCGGCAGCCGGAGACCTGATCGGGGAGGCGGCGGCGGCCATGAATTTCGGGGCCACGGCCGAGGACATCGCCCGGGTCTGCCACGCTCACCCGACGCTTCCGGAGGCGCTGAAGGAGGCGGCCCTCGCCGTCGCCGGCCGGGCGATCCACGCCTGATACGGCGCCCACTTGATCCTCGCGCCCCAAACGATCCTGCTGAACCATCGGATCGAGCGGGGTTGCCCATGGTCCAGGAGCCGGCTTGAGCGACCAAGCGAAGGCAGGATGCCGAAGCGCGGGCCGGTCTGAGTGAGCGGATGCCACGATGGCGTCCGCGAACGTCCGGCGATGGGGCATGGGCAACCCCGACCGGCGAACCGCGCGAGGGTCAAGTGTGACCCGTATGAGTCGCTTCAATCCCGGCATGACCGGTGGCCGGGGCCGGGCGGCCCGGAGGACGGCGTTGACGGAGGTGGATCCGAACAGGCGATGCCACGCCGGGTGCCGCCGCGTCCAGGCGGGGATCATCAGAGGAATGCCGACGAGAAAGCTGAGCGAGGCGGCGATGACATGGCAATAAAACGTCGCCAGCTATCACGGCTGCTCGGCCCAGTGGCCCTTGTCGAGGAGGAATCGCGGCGTCTCGCCGGCGCCGACATACAGCAGGCTGCTGAACGGGATGCCAGCAGCAGCGATGACCGTGGCGACCATCCAGATGCGCGCGCCTCGCCAGGGGGCAAAGATCAGCATGCCGTCGTCTCTCCGGGTTCGTGTCCCGAGAAGAGCATACGAGTCGCGGCTGTGCGGCCGTGTCACGACCGTGTCACCGCGACGGCGGTGCGGCGGCGGTGGCGGTCACCAGCGCCAGCCCAGGCCGGCGTCGGAGAAGAACGGGGCCGCGTCGCCACCGAGCCCCCAGCCGACGCGCAGGCCGATCTCCATGTTTCGGCCGATGAGATAGTGGGTGCCGGGGCTGAAGAAGGGCTGGCTGCGTGGTGGACTGAGGCCGGCCGAGTACGAACCGAACCACTCGGCGTGCAACTCCCAGCGTTCCGTCACCGGCAGGCGGATCACGGCCGAGGGGCTCCAGCGGCTGAACCAGCCTTGATGTCCCTCTGCGTAGGCGTAGCGAAGGGCCGTGTCGAACCGCCAGCCACCGGGAAGTTCCCAGCCTGCCACCCCTGTGGCGACGGGCACGGTGCCGAACGAGTCGCCGAAGGCCGGAGTGGAAGCCTCCATGATGAAAGCCGACTCCGGCAGCCAGCCCGCCTGCCGGGAGGTCTGCAGCTTGAATCCGTAGAGGATGCTCGTCTCGTAGAGCCGGCTGCCGTCGAGGGTGCCCTCTCCGACCTCGACGCTTGTCACGATCGTCCCCTGGGAGCCGATCCCGTAGTTGACGCCGAACCGCCACTCGAACCACTCGTTGCCGCCGATCCGCAACAGCCACTCAGGGTAGTTGTTGGTGGGCAGTCCTACCGGGTTGTCGATGAACACGTAGGAAGACTCGTGCAGCAGCGTGCCGGGCTCGACGACGTGCGTTGCCGGAGTGAAGGCGTCGCGGTCGGTGCCGAGGTCCGCGGCGACCGCGGGCGCGGCGGCGAGAGCAGCGAGAAACAGGCCGACGTTGACGGGCCCCGAACGATGATTCCGGCCGTGACACGATTCCACGTCGATCCGCTCCGCGAGAGTCGTCCCTCGGCCATTGTCGGACCCGTGGGACGCTGAGCAGCGTGATTCCCGTCGCGGCCGCAATCCCCTCCCAGGTTGCCGAGGCATCTCTCGTCCGAGGACGCGCGGAGGAAGGCTGGCACAGGCGGGGGCTTTCTCCGCGGCGGCGACAAGAGGATTGGGCCGATCACTCGGTCGGTGAGCGGCTCACCGCGGCGGTGAATCGGGGGTGAAACGGCGGAAAACCGCCGGTTTTCCCCCCTCATTCGGCTCGGCCGCGGCTGGCGGGCCCACCACTTCGGTGAATCTCCAGCGGATCGGCCGTGCTCCAGGCGAAGTGGCATCCATCGGCGTCTGGCCCCTGTTTTTCCGCGGTCTTTTCTCCTTGTTTCCAGCGTGCCGCGAGTTTGGCACGGGGTGTGCTTTTCCTTTCTCCCGTCACCGGCAGCCACGCGAGGCCCACAAGCCTCCGGAGAGGCCGGTGCTGCGATCGCCTGACGGCGTTCGCAGCTTCCAAGGTCGGCATCCCCAATGTCGCGGTCCAACGCGAAATCAGAGGTGAAGCATGATGGTCGTCGCCGTGGGAATCACGTCAGAAGAGGTGCGGGCGCTGTCGAGCCAGGCGTCGCCCCGCACTGTGCGTGCTCCCGGTGTGCTGAAGTGCCTGGTCGTGTCGGGTGACCCCGGGCTGCGGAAGCGGCTCGACGCCGTTTCCGAACTCAGCGGCTGGACTGGCTGCGAGGCTCCGGGAGACGCCGCCGAGCTCTCCGCTGCCGTCGACAGCGACTATCAGCTGGTCGTCGTGGACATCGCCCGTCCGCTCGGCGAGCGGGTGAGTGACTCGATCGAAGTGGCCGAGGAATTTGCGTCCCGTCCGGGCACGCTGCTCGTGGTCTGCGGGGCGGAAGAGAGCGTCGAGGAAGAGTTGTGGGCGCGGCAACTCGGTGCCTGGGTCTATCTGCCCGGCGTGTCGGGCGGCGACGCGCTCGTCTCCCTGCTCGCCGAGGCCCGGCGGCTGACGGAGCGACGTGGGCCGGCTCGCATGCCCTATGTGGTCGGCGTCTGAGGTTCAGACGGGGATCTGGTTGCCGTTTCCGGTCGCGTGACCGGCGGCAGTGGTCGGTGTTCGAACGGTGCAGAAAAGCGGATTTTTCACGCCCCACGGGGCATTTCACAAAGGAGCAGTCTCATGAACGCAGTGATCGGTACCTACGCTGACGAGATGGACATGGAGGTCGGTTACACGATCGAGTATCGCAGGGATCGCGCATCGATCCCGCAGCGCAGCCGCCGTCCCGAGCACCGCAGTCGTTCTGCTGCTCCGGCCTGCGTGAACGGGATCCACAGGCGGCGCAACAAGCGCTGGACCTGGGGCACGAGCCGTGGGGCCCCGATGTCGAGTGTTCGGTCCGTCGCATCGGCCCTGGCCGTGGTGCTGGCGAGCCTCGCGGCGGCGGCCACTGCCGCGCCGCTGGTGACGATCGACACCGTCACGGTCGGCGACCCAGGAAACGCCGCGACGTCCGGAACGGCCGGACCCTCGAGGGGGAGCGTGAATCGCGTTTTCGAGATCGCCAAGACCGAGACGACGAATACGGATTACGTCAAATTCCTCAACGCGATCGATCCCAGCGGCTTGAATCAGTACCAAACCTACAACGCGGCCATGACGTCCAACACGATCAACGGCGGCATCCTGTTCAACAGCGGCTCGGCCGCGGGGGCGAAGTACTCTGTGCGGGCCGGTTTCGCCGACAGGCCGGTCACGTTCGTGACCTGGTTCTCCGCAGCTCGATTCGCCAACTGGCTCAACAATGGAGCGACGTCGACGGCCTCTACCGAGACGGGGGCCTACACGCTGAGCGGTTCCACGAGCGGTGCGCCCGTGGCCCGCAATGCCAACGCCCAGGTTTTCCTCCCCAGCCTGGACGAATTCACCAAGGCGGCCTACTACAAGGGTGGCAGCACGAATGCGGGCTACTGGAACTACGCCACGCAGAGCAATTCGGCTCCATCGGTGGCGACCGTCGCCACCGGCTCGTCCAACGTTGCGAACTACGGCGGCGGCAACACGCCTGCCCAGACGACGGGTGTCGTGGCCGGTAACCTGTTTCCGAACGCCACCTCGTACTACGGCCTGATGAATGCCTTTGGAAACGTCTCCGAGTTCACCGATACGATCAACACCGCCAACGCGAACCAGGTTGCCGCCGGCGGAGCCAACTGGCGGGTTAACACCGCCAACGCGGCTCGCTGGGGAAGTCAGAACGTGGTGTACACGAATACGGTTGCCTCCGACCAGTACGGATTCCGCGTCGCGGCGGTGCCCGAGCCGGGTGCGATGGTCCTCGCGGCTGTCGGACTGGGTGGAGCGTTCGGTGGCGAGTACCTCCGCCGGCGGCGGCGGAAGGTGCGACTCGGCTGAACGAGAACGTCGAACGACGAACAGGAACGCCGTTCCGCGGAAGATCGCGGGACGGCGTTCTGCATTTGCAATCCCGGGTGCGGACGCTCACGCAGCGCCGGTGAGTCGGGTACGATTGCCGCTGAAAGAGTCCCCGGCCAAGCGGCCGGGACGACGTTGCAGGTGCCGATGATGGCGGAGATCGAGAGCACGAATCGCGGGCAACCGGAGGCGGGAGCCGATCCGGGGCCGGACGGGGACAAGACTGCCTTGTCAGGCCCCGGTCGGGCGGGTGCCTTGCCCATTTCGACGGCGGAGATCGGGGCCGCTTTGGCGGGGCGGACGCTGGGCCCCTACCGGCTTCAGGAGTTCGTCGGCGGCGGCGGCATGGGGGCCGTGTTCCGGGCCGTCGACACCTCGCTCGACCGGGTCGTCGCGGTGAAGGTCCTGTCGCGGCAGCAGTCGGCCGATGCGGAGATGGTGCGCCGGTTCCGCAACGAGGCCCAGTCGGCGGCCCGGCTCGACCACGAGAACATCGGCCGTGTCCATGCGGTGGGCAACGACGAGGGCTGGCATTACATCGTCTTCGAGTTCATCGAGGGACGCAACCTACGGGATCTCGTCCGCGAACAGGGACCGTTCGACGTGCCCCGGACGATCTCGATCGCCATCGAGCTGGCCGATGCCCTCGAGCATGCGGCGGCCCGTGACGTCGTGCATCGCGATATCAAGCCCTCCAACATCGTCATCACACCGGCCGGAAAGCCGCGGATCGTCGACATGGGGCTCGCCCGGCTGCCCCCGGCCGCCGGCAGCAACGACCTGACTGTGAGCGGAATGACGCTGGGCACGTTCGATTACATCTCGCCCGAGCAGGCGCGGGATCCACGGTCCGCCGACGTGCGGAGCGATCTCTACTCGCTCGGCTGCACCCTGTTCTTCATGCTCGTGGGACGGCCGCCGTTTGCCGACGGCACGATGGTGCAAAAGCTGCTCCAGCACCAGCAGGAACAGCCGCCGGCGATCGACACCCTGCGGCCTGACGTGCCGCCGCAACTGGCGGCGATCATCGGCCGGCTGATGGCGAAGGATCCGAACGACCGGTATCAGCGGCCGGTGGCACTCGCATCGGACTTGGCGGCCTGCGCGGAAGCCTGCGGTGTCGAACTCGCCCTGCCGCGGGCCGTTCTCGCAGCCCCGCCCGCTGCGGGGCAACGGCGGTCGGCCCGGCTTCCATGGCTGCTGCCCGTGCTCGGTCTCGCCGTGCTCGTCGCCCTGTTGTGGGCGCAGGCGATCCTGGGCCGCCGGACGGCGACGACCATCGGCAGCGGCCCCGTGCCGGCCGCCACCCCGCCGAATGATTGAGGTCCTTCCGGGAGGTATGTGGGTCAGGAGCCAAGAAGGGGGTGTTCCTGCCATGTCGCCGGCCTGCGGAAGCAAGCGCAGGCATGGATGCCGAAGCGCAGCGGACATGCAGTGAACGGAGGGCCGGAGGCCCGCAGAGAACGGCCGGTGACATGGCAGGAACACCCCCGACCCACGGAAAAGCCCGATGGACCATGATTGACTCCGTCGTTCCGGACACCGTAAAATTTGCTTTGCCGCGCACCTGTCGGTTGCGGCAACACACCCTTCGGAGCGGCTCTCGATGAAGTGCAGCAGGAATGCGGTTTTGCTGGCGGCGGTCATGGCGGGGGCGTTCGCGGCATCGCAGCGTCCGGCGCTGGCCCACAAGGAGTTCTTGGAAGAGTTCAAAAAGGTCTATGCTCCCAAGGATGACACGCCGTTTGCGAAGGAGGTCGAGACGGCCAAGTGCAACGTCTGCCATGCCGGAACAAGCAAGAAGGAGCGGAATGCCTACGGCGAAGCGCTCGACAAACTGCTCACCAAGGAAGACAAGAAAAACCCCGACAAGATCCGCAAGGCCTTCGACGAGGTCGGTGCCCTGCCGAGCGATCCCGCCATGAAGGACTCGCCGACGTTCGGCAAGTTGCTGGAGGAAGGCAAACTGCCGGTGCCGGCAAAATAGGCCGCGGTGCACCGTTCGTTCGGGCCGCGCGGGGCGTCCGGGATCAGCCCGATGTTCCCGCCGCGGCCTCGAGCAACAGAGCGTCGAGGTCCTTGCAGGTGGCGATCGCCGGCGCCGTTTCGGGCGGGGCGAAGATGCGGACCCGCTTGACGATGTCGTCGAACTGTTCTCGGGCGAGGCTTCGGACGACGGGAGAAAGGTCGTCGAGTCGTCGCCACCTCGCGGCTGCGCCGGGCGTCGCACGTGCCGGTCGCTCGCGGACCTGAATCTTGAATTCGACCTCCCGGTCTGCCGGTGGGGCATCGACCAGCAACAGGTCCGGATCGACCGCGATGCCCGACCGCTGTCCGAGCAGTGCCGCAAGTCGGCTGGAAAGAGCCACGGTGCCGGCGTAGGTGCGGCCGGCACAGGCCCGGTGCACGTCCGGATGATCGGCCGCGTCGAACGTCGCCGCCCGCTTGAAGAGCCGGCGACTGTCGCCGAAAAGCCCGTCGGCCAGGCGGGCGGCCGGCGTTTCGGCCGTGGTCGCGAGAAACCAGGGGGCGAACGCTACGTCCTGCAGGCCCGTGAGTCGCAGCGGATCGATGCGATCCCGAACCAGCCAGATGCCGCGTTGCAGCATGGCGGTCGCGGCCCGCACCGCATGGTGCCAGTAGACCTCGCTGAACATCACGTAGCGGGCGAAGACCATCAGTTCAGCCGCCGTCCGTCCCTTGTCCGTGATGGCCAGCGCCGTGCCCGATTCGTCGAGGCAAAGGGAGGAAAGGAGCCGCTCCTGGTCAAAATGCCGTCCGTAGGGAACGCCCGCGTGGAGGCTGTCGCGGGCGAGATAGTCCATCTTGTCGACGTCGATCGGGCCGGAGAGGAGCGACTGCACGATTCGGCCGGCCGGGTCGGTCGCAGTCCCGCAGATCACGGCGGCCACGCGATCCGGCTCCAGCCTCCAGGCGGTCCGCAGGATCTCTCCCAACTGCCCGCGGGCGAGGATGCCGGCGACGAGCCGCTCGTGCCGGGGCAGTTCCGGCAGGCCCATGTCCTCGATCGGATGGCAGTAGGGCCAGTGGCCGACGTCGTGGAGCAGGGCAGCGACCACGAACGTGGCCGCGTCCTGCTGCGAAACGATCGCCGCGAACCGCTCGTCGTGAACCAGACGGCCGAGAAACTCGAGTGCCAGGTGGTAGGCACCCAGCGCGTGCTCGAGCCGCGAATGCACTGCTCCCGGGTAGACGAGGGCCACCAGCCCGAGCTGGCTGATGCCCGCGAGGCGGCGCATCTCGACGGTGTCGAGAATTGCCCGCACACGCGGCGACAGGGGCACGGTCACTCCCGGCGGAATCCGCACGCCTGCAGCAGCCGCGCGGCCGTCGAGTTCCGGAAGCAGGCGACTCGACGACGCGGCATTCATGACGTGGGGCCGGGGGACGCGAGTGATTCAGAGCGGCGGCAGTCCCATCAGCGCGCGGAGAACGGCGCTGAACAGGACGTAGATGCAAAAGTGTGCCACGGCGGCGCCCCAGTCGAGTTCCAGCGTGGCGAGCGCCGCGAGGGCCCCGGGCAAGAGGAAGATCGGCGCGAGAAACAGCCATTGCCACATGTCGGCCGTCGCCTCCGCCGGCAGCACCCCCTTGATGCACCACAGGCCGGTATAGACCGCGGCACAAATCAGACCGCGAAGGAACAGGCCGCTGCCTCCGAGTGGCGCGAGTTCGCGGTCGCGGCTGATCGCGTAGCCGAGAAACACGCACGGGACGGCGACCACGAATGCGCCGGCCACCAGTAGCCAGGCGGGCGGAACGGCCGGCCGGAAGAGGGAGCCGATCAGCCAGGCAAGCACCATCGTGACCACGGTCCCGGCGGCCGTCGCGGCGAACGCCATCACGGGGGCCGGTTCCACGAGCCGTGGCACCGAGACGATTGCCGGCCGCCCCGTCGCGGCCTTCACGGGACTTTCCGGCTCGTGGATCGTCACGGCCTTCACGAGCGCCGGCACCGTGATCGGCTTCTTGCACTTTGGGCAAGGACCGGTTTGCCCGGCGAACTTGTCGCTGACGTTGAATCGCGACGAGCAGCCGGGACAGATGACGGGGATGGGCATGGGAGGGGGGCTTTGGACGTCTTTGGGCTGGGTGGGGCGGCAGCCGTGGGAAACCGACCGCCGCTCCGGGCAGTGTCCGAAGACCGTCGGAGGACGTCAAGCCGCGGACGGAAGGCGGAGGCTACACTTGCGGTACGGTCGAGAGGCATGCGACTCGACCGCAACGAGGCCCGCCCGGCGGTCGGGGAGGCCGAAAAAGGACTGGCTGTATGGCGAACGTGAAACCGAACCCTGGCGCGTCGAACCGGCCCGGAGGCCCGCCCCCTGCGCCGCGGCGGGTGGGAGATCAGATCGTTTTTTTCTGTCCCAATGGCGACCGGATCGTCGTTCCTGCCTCACTCGGCGGAAAAACGGGTCTCTGCACGAAGTGCAAGGTGCAGGTCGTGATCCCGGCGATCGAGCCCTCTGCCCCCGTCGACCTGCCCGCGGTCGATGGACCACGGTCTGCCGAACCGGTCGCAGTCGCTCCGGTCACGGCCCCGACTGCCGTCGCTGAGGAGGGGCCACCGGCGGTCGAGAATCCCGCCGTCGAAACGGGGCTGCCGCCGGAGTCGTTATCACCGGCGCCGACCGTCGATTGGGATCTCGTCGCCGGGCAATCAGTGGCCGCGGTGATCCCGGACTTGGCCGATTTCGACGGTGCGGCCGCCGAGGAGGGATCGCCGCCCGAGCCCACGCCCGGCACTGACCATCATCCGGCCGCCCGGCTGGTCGCGCGGCTGTGGCAGGAACGCGGGCACGGTGGCATCATCGAACTCCACCTCGCCGGCGGCAGCGTGATCCTGCCTGAGTGGTACGAGGTCGCCTGGTCGCGCGGGACGCACGGCCTGTTCGCCAGCCAGGCCGCCGACGGCACCGTCACCATGACCGCCATCGCCTGGGATACCTTGGAAAAGATCGTCGTCCGCCAGGTCCGTGACCTGCCTCAAGGCTTTGAGTGACGGGCTCGGCTGGTCACTCGTCCGCGTCCAGATCGCCTTCGGTAATCATGTTAAACCCTTTGTTCCCCAGGGTTTCCAGGCCGATTTCCGTGTTGTCGACCATCAGGGCGACGGCGGGCCTGCCGCGGGGATGCAGCAGGATCGGGTAGGCCTGGATGATGTTCACCTCGGCCTGCAGGAGCGCCGTGCAGATTCGCAGCAGTGGCTGATGGTCCTCCGGCAGTTCCACGCCGATCAGGTCGCTTTCGATCAGCGCGAGCCCGGCCCGCTCGAGGATCTCTCGGCCCTGTTCCGGGTGGCTGAGCAGGAAGCGGGCGAAGGCGCATTCTCCTGAATCGTTGATCGACAGCGCGACGATCCGTACGCGGGATCCTTCGAACCGGCGGACGACTTCCAGAAGTTGCCCGGGGCGGTTTTCCAGGAACACCGTGAATTGCCGAAGCGTCGGCCAGTTGCGGCCCCGGGCGGTCGCGAATCCCACGCTCCCCGCGCCTGCATCACCCGTTCCCACGCCATGTCTCCCGCAGAGGCCGTGAACCACCCGTGCGGCCGGACTTTTGCCCGCCCGCGTTGGGGAAGGATAGAGTCTGGGACCCGGCCAGGTCAACGAAGCCCGGTCGCGACACCGCGGGACGCCCGTCCACCAGGAACACCCGATGTCTGCCGCGCACGAGATCGAGATCCGCGTCCGCTACCAGGAAACCGACGGCCAACGCCGCGTGCATCACGCCAACTTCATCACCTATTTCGAGATGGGAAGGACGGAGATGCTCCGCGCCCAGGGCCTGACCTACCGTGAGTTCGAGGCCGCCGGCCTGTTCCTCGTGGTGGCCGACATTTCCTGCCGGTATCTCGCCCCGGCGGAGTACGACGATCTCCTGCTGCTCCGCACGCGAATCGAGAAAATCGGCGCGGCACACGTCTGCCATGGCTACGAGGTGCTGCGCGGGCCGACGCTCATCGCCTCGGGGACGAGCACCGTGGTCTGCGTCGATCACGAGGGGCGGGTTCGCAGGCTGCCTGGCTGGATGCCGGGCCGCGGCTGAAGCCGGTCAGGTCAGAGGTTGGAAAGCGAACCGCTGCTCACCGCAGAGAAATTGCGACGGCACGGTCATCGCGACCGGCGCCTCGATCCGCACCCAGAGCCCGTTGCGGCCGGCATTTTCGATGCGCCAGCCCCGTGGGGACCGATGCACCGTGGCGTGCAGCGGGCTGACGAACGGATCTGTCAGGCCGATGCCGGCCCCGCAGTCTGCCCGACCGATCGTCGTCGAAGGGGCATGGCATTCGTGCCGCGTTGCGTCCCTGCCGGCGCGGACTTCGACGAGCACGCCCTCGGTGAGATCGAGCGCTTGGAAGCGGAGTCGCGTGGATCCTATCTGGAGGAGCGTGCCGTGCTTGAGCCGGGCACTGGCCACGCGGACGAACGTTCCCTGACCGCTGTCCAGGTCGGAGAGTCGCCAGCCGGCGTTGCCGATCCGCTCGATCAGCGCATGCCGGGGAGACATGGAGATGTCGTGGGGCACGAGCAGATCCCCCTCGCTGCGGCCGATCACCAGGCGGTCGCCGCGCATGCGCACCAGTTCGCCGTCGTCACCGACGTCGTCGAGCACCATCACCAGGGCCATGCCGGGCCGGACCGTGGGCCGAAAGGCTTCGGCATCGCCGGCGGCCGTCGCGGCGGCTGCACCCTGGGCCGAAGGGACCGAACCGGCCGCTGCCGGCGAGCGGGCTGGCCGCAGGGCGGAGGCCCAGGCATCGAGGCTGTCGAGACGGCGGCCTTCCCCGGCGACCGGGGAAACGATTCTCCCTCTGGCGGCGTTCATGGGTGTCTCCCGACGGTCGCACCTGCCAATCAAGGTTCCTCCGCGCCCGGCGGGCGCGGAGTCTCGCTCCGGGAAGGGATTCGTGGCGGCAGTGTCCGATTATTCCCGCCTGGGGCCGGGTGTGCGTGTTTGCCCTGGACGCGAACAGCCGCGAACACTCTTGCTGGGACCCGCAGGCAGGCGGATACCGTGCTCCAGGGCCGGATTCCCGACAGCGCTCGTCGCGGCCCCGGGCCGCCGGGCAACACCCTTTGGAGATCATCGCCATGTCGCTCGCCGCGGAACGTGAACTCAGCCACATCGGGGAAACCGCGGGCTGCTCGGATCACGACCACGACCTGGTCCACGAATTGAGCCGCCGCCTCGACGCCCTGTGGCGGTACGACCAGTACATCGCCAACGCCGAGTGGCGCGACGACCTCCGGCAGTTCTGGATGGACGCCAAGGCAGTGGAGAAGCAGGCGATCCAGCGGCTCAAGCTGCTGATCGCGCAGGAAGTCCGGAACGGCTGTTTTTGACCGGCCCGTGGGCGTTGGCCGGCGCCGGAACGGCGCCGGCCGCCCCGCTATCGCGGTTCACTGCTCGCCACTCGGCCGTTGACGACCACCACCGTGCAGTGCGTCGTGTACTCGAATGGATCGCCATCGAAGACCGCGACGTCGGCATCGCGGCCCGGCTGCAGCGAACCGACACGGTCATCGACACCGATGATCCGGGCCGCGTCGACGGTGATCGATGCCAGAGCATCGTCGAAGGACAGGCCGTTGGCGGCCGCGATGCCCGCCTCGAAGAGGGCGACACGCGTCTTGGGCACGTAGCCTTCGTAGCCGCTCTGCAGGGCGACCGGGATGCCTGCCTTCCGCAGCTTCGCGGCGGTCTCGAAGCTCAGGTTCTCCGTCTCGCCCATGCCGGCGCGGCGCATGCTCGGATGGATGATGACGGGCACGCCGGCCTCCTTGATGCGGTCGACCACGAGGTAGGCCTCGGCGGCCGAATCGAGCACCAGCCGCAGCTTGAACTCGGCCGCCACCCGCAGGGCCGCGTCGATGTCGGTGGCCCGATCCGCCGTCACGAGCAGGGGAAGCCTGCCGGCGAGCACCTCCGCGAACGCCTCCCGGCGCAGGTCGCGGGGCGGCCGCTTGTCGGCGTCGGGCAGCTGCTGCTTGCGGACGTAGTCGAGCGTCTTCACGAACTCGCCGCGGAGCATGGCGACCGCCTTGCTGCGGGTACCCGGAGACTTCTTGTCGGAGTCGTCAGCCGGACGGGCACGATCGCCGAGCGTGACGGCGACCATCGCCGCCGGGCGGACGACGGCTTCTTCCACGGTGTCTCCCAGCGTCTTCACGACCATCGTCTGGCCGCTCACCAGGGCGCCGGGCGCGTGCCCCGTGTGGATCGTCGTCACGCCGAAGCCCCTGATCCATTCGATGAGCCGCTCGCGCGGGTTGTAGGAATCGATCGCCCGCAGTTCGGGCTGCAGCGGGTCCCCGCGGTCGAGTTGGTCCTGGTCCTGCTCCTGGTTGAGGTAGCCGGTGAGACCGACGACGGTGTGGGCATCGACGAGTCCCGGCGTGACCACCTTGCCGCGGAGCACGCGGGCCCCGGCGGGAATGGCCGCGTCGCGGGCCGGGGCGACCTCACGGATCCGACCGTCGGCGATGATGACCACGCCATCCTTGATCGCCGGTCCCGCCATGGTGTGGACGAAGTCCCCGTAAATCGCCAGCGGCGGCGCCGGCTCGGCGGCCGTGGCGGGGACGAGACCCGCGAGCAACGGCAGCGCGACGCCGAGTGAACCGCAGATCAGCAGGCGGTGTGGTCGGTTCATCGGCTGCTCTCCGCGAGTCGGCCATCGGTGCAACAGGCATGTGCCGTCTGGTCGCGGCTGGCACCGTAGCCGCCTACGGCGAACAGCCGGTCCTCGGGGTCGTCACGGTCGAAGACCTTGCGTCCTTCGACCCAGGTCTGCAGCACCTTCGTCCGCAGGGCGAGCGGGTCGCCGGAGAGGATGACGATGTCCGCGTCCTTTCCCTTTTCCAGCGACCCGATGCGGTCCTCGAGTCCGAGCATCCGGGCACCGGCGAGAGTCAGTGCCTCGAGCGCCTTGCCACGGGACATGCCGGCGCGGACAGCGAGGCCGGCGGTGCGGAGAAAGAGCCGCGAATCGGTGACGGGATCGTCGGTGTGGAAGGCGCAGGGCACGCCCTCCTTTTCCAGCACGGCGCCGGTGGCCAACGACATGTCCATGGCCTCGATCTTGCCGCCGGGGCTGTCGACGACGATCACCGAGCAGGGAGCCTGGGCCCGGGCCAGGGGCCCCGGCACCTTCCAGGCCTCGCTGACGTGATGGAGGACGACCTTGAAGCCGAACTCGTCCCGCAGCCTGAGCACCGTGAGGATGTCGTCGGCGCGATGGGCGTGGTGGTGGACGATCACCCGGCCGTCGAGGACGTCGAGCAGGCCCTCCATCTCGAGGTTGCGGTCGGGCCGTTTCGTCGCGTCGTCGCCGGCGGCAGCGAGTTTGCGGCGATATTCGAGGGCGTCGACGAACTTCTGCCGCACGATGGCCGCCGACTTCGACCGCGTTCCCGGGAACGGCGGATCGCGCTGCGAGTTGGTGCCGTTGGCCATTTTCATGCCGCCGAGAATCCGTCCGTCGGCGGCACGGTAGAGGAGATCGTCGATCGTCCGCGCCGGCCGCAGCTTGGCATACACCGTCTGGCCGCTGAGCAGGTGGCCCGAGCCGGGCATGATGTTGAGCGTGGTCAGGCCGCCGGCCCGGCACTTGCGAAAGCCTGCGTCACGGACGTTGATCGAATCGAGGATCCGGACATCGGGCTGAATGGGTGCGGATGCGTCCCCGCCCCAGCCTCCACCGACGTGGCTGTGGGTGTCGATGAGTCCCGGCATGATCACCTTTCCGGCGCACTGGATTTGCTCGGCTTCCGCCGGGACCGGCGTGGTCGCCGCCGGGCCGACGGCGACGATCCGGCCGCCTGCCGCCACCACGACACCGTCGGCAATCGCCGGTCCGACGATCGGCATGACCTCGGCGCCGACGAAGGCGACCGGTCGCTCCTGCGCCGCGGCGGAAGAGGCCAGCAGGATCGCGAGGGCACAGCCCGCGGCGAAGATCCCGCCGTCCAGCCGCGCGGGGAAGGCGTACACGTCTGTCATGAAGTATCTGTTTCCGGATGGGCGACGAGGGATTCACACGCCCTCCTCTTACCTGGAGAAACGTAGCAAATCCCACAGGGCGTGTGCACGCACGGGGGCTCACCTCCCAGATCCCGGCGTGAAGGCCGAATGCGGGCCCGCGACCACGGGGCCGATTCCCGGCATGCAGGGCCGGATCATGACGGCGCTTGCCCAAGGTGACCCCGGCGGCAGCGCGGGGCACGGCACCGGTCGGGGCTGCGTCCGCAGACACCGGCGGGGGATCGCGCCGAGATTCTCCTGACCCGCAGAGAACGACCGGTGACGTGGCAGGGACACCCCGCCCCACGGAAAAGCCCGATGGCCCCTGACATTGAAGCATTTTCTCCGCAGCCTGACTAGGCTCTGTCTGAAAACGGTCTGGCGGCCGGACAAGTCGTTCTGTAGTTGGTCTCCCGCCAAGGAGGCCGACTGCCATGAAACGACACGAAGTCACAGACGAACAGTGGGAAGTGATTCAACC
>Ga0315899_10001298_pt1 | contig 28718 bp, 25 predicted proteins | sample LakEriMetagenome_2_FD_203518 | JGI IMG/M metagenome (GOLD analysis project Ga0315899, IMG submission 203518) | Freshwater fungal communities from buoy surface, Lake Erie, Ohio, United States - Buoy 4 MA112 | ecosystem: Environmental > Aquatic > Freshwater > Lake | place: USA: Lake Erie, Ohio... | reverse complement strand
CGCTCTTACTTGTTGTCCGTTTTGTGGATTAATTGTTGCAATTAAAATATGTCTAACACTTGCGCTATCAGGCCATTGTTTCACGCCTATTATTTTTGCAATAGTGAAATTTCTTCCATCTACATAAGGGCCATATACACCACCCACACCTACGTTGAGCAAGGAATCTTTTTGTGGAATTTGTAAAGACTTCTTGCTAATGTAACTATCATAGTATGGAATCTCAGTTCCTACTTTATTTAAAAACTTAGCAGCATCGGTGCTATTTTTAAAATCTTGTTTATAAGATTCAATATCATTTATTGCGGTAATAGAATCAGCGGCTGATGGGGCTGCACTAAAACCTACAAAAGAAATAGAGCGGCTCGTTTCTTCAACTTGGTAAGCGGCAGCGTTTTCTTTTAAATAAGAAGCAATCTCATCATCAGTTATTTTTATGGTGCCATCTAAAATAGAACTGTATGGAATTCCTACAAATGAAATGCTAGCAATTGAACTTGCTTCTGTATATTGTTTTTCAGCTAACCATTTTGGGACCTGAACACCTTTTACAACTAGCACCTGGTATTTATTTCTTAATCTATTTTCAATCGAAGGCTCAATATATACTTTTTCAATTTGTTTAATTTGGTCAACGTTTTTGCTTTTTTTAATTTGAGCTACAGCTTGCTTCGCTTCATTCACTTTAAATTCACCAGTTGTTGGGTCTGTAAATTCTTGTTTAAATGGAGATTCGTTTCCAAACAAAACATCAGATAATTCTTTAGTGCCCACAGATAGGCCTAATTTATTTTCTTCATCTTTTAACAAAAGGCGATCTACTTCTTGATTCCATAAATAGCCAAGCAATTGTTCTCTTTTTACGCCCTGTGCTGCGTAATTCTGTAACTGTATTTCTAATTTTTCTTCAAACTCTATTTTATTAATAGGTAGGCCATTAACTTTTCCAAGAACGGCAATATCATTACCGCCTTTTCTTCCGACACCATCTTGCAGTATAAAGGCAATAAGGGCAATTGTAATGATACCGAATATGATCCAGGTACCTCTTTCTCTAATGTTCTGAATGATTGACATATATATATAATTATAGGAGGGCAAAAATAATGTTTTCTATCAAGTAAAAGGAGGTATAAGCTTAGTTTTTGGGCATATTTGAGAAGAAGGGGGTATAAAAAACTAACAATGGCTCCGTGGATAATTAAATATTTCGGGGATATCTATGGTTTTGGGGTGAATAAACCTGCATAAAAAAAGAACAACCTTCTGGCTTTTCTATTATCATAAGATTAGGTCGCTAAAAAACGGCTATTTATACCCGTTAATTAACAGTGGGTAAACTGTGTGTTATTTATATTTAATCAAAAATATATAAGTTTAATAACTTGAAAAAACTTATTAAAACCCTTACTAGTATTGGTTTTTATAGAATTAAGAAATTAGTATAATTATAAAATATATAAAAGTGTATAACTAAGATATTAAGATATACACAGGTGTAATAGTATTAGTTTATTTATATAAATGTATTAATACTTAATACTACAATAGAAATGCACATATCGTTTTTTATAAGATCATTTAAAATAAACTACTTTTATCAAGTGCAAGAAAAGCCAATAATATTCCTATAAATTCAATCAAAATATGCCTTTTTATACCCCTATTTTAGCTAAAATAAATACTTTAAATAGAAATACTAAAAAATACTAAATTTATTACTAAATAATTAATTAATTGAAAATCAATATATTAAATAATAAATAAACCAGTATAAATATAAAAACTAAGCTAATTAGTAAAAAAATACTAAATATTTTAGTTTATTAACATTTTATCCCTACCTTCACTTAAATATTTAAAGAAAAACATAAAACGACTAACCATGAGTAACCCAAACGTAGAAAAATTAAAAGCCTTAAAATTAACCATTGATAAAATAGACAAAGATTATGGTAAGGGCAGTGTGATGATGATGAATGAAAGAAGCCAGGAACCACAAGAAGTAATTTCAACTGGATCTATTGGATTAGACACTGCACTAGGAATTGGTGGTTTACCAAAAGGAAGAATTGTAGAAATATACGGACCAGAATCTTCTGGAAAAACAACGGTAGCAATACATGTTATTGCAGAAGCGCAAAAGAAGGGTGGTATGTGTGCAATCATCGATGCTGAACATGCATTTGATAGCGCTTATGCAAAAAAATTAGGAGTGGATGTAGAAAATTTATTAGTCTCTCAACCAGACTATGGCGAACAGGCTTTAGAAATCGCAGACCGTTTAATTTTATCAGGAGCTATTGATGTACTTGTGATAGACTCAGTGGCAGCGCTAGTTCCAAAGAGTGAACTAGAGGGAGAAATGGGAGATAGTAAAATGGGATTACATGCAAGATTAATGAGTCAGGCATTAAGAAAATTAACAGCCACCATTAATAAAACAAATACCATTTGTATTTTTATTAATCAGTTAAGAGAAAAAATTGGTATCGTTTTTGGTAATCCAGAAACAACAACAGGAGGAAACGCTTTAAAGTTTTACGCTTCTGTTAGATTAGATATTAGAAGAATGGCGCAAATTAAAGACGGCGACGAAGCAATAGGAAACAGAGTAAAAGTAAAAGTGGTAAAAAATAAAGTAGCCCCACCGTTTAGAGCCGCAGAATTTGAAATTATTTTTGGAGAAGGAATAAGTAAAATTGGAGAAATTATTGATATGGGTGTTGAATTAGAAATTATACAAAAAAGCGGAAGCTGGTTTAGCTATGATAACAACAAACTAGGACAGGGCCGCGATTCAGTAAAAACCATTTTACACGATAATCCAGAAATGGCGAATGAAATAGAGGCAAAAATTAGAGCCAAAATTGCTTTAAAAGCAGAAGAGGCCGCCAAATAAAGATTTTAAAAGAAATATTTTGAAAGAAAGATTTTGAAAGATTTTGGTTTTTTAGGGTTAGTTAGTATAAACCGCATCAATTATGGTGCGGTTTTTTTATATTTATAAAAAAAAGAGTGATAACTATTTTAAAACTTTTTATTAGAGCGGCGCTCTGGCTTTTTTGCGCTGAAATTAATACAAAGAATAAATATTTATTAAAAACAAGCGGGCCCCTATTAATTATTGCGAACCACCCCAACTCTTTTTTAGATGCCATTATTATTGGCTCTAGATATAATAGAAGAATACATTTTTTAGCCAGGGGTGATGTCTTTACAAAAAAACCACACCGCTTTCTATTGGGCCTTTTAAACATGATCCCGGTGTATAGGTTAAGAGAAGGAAAGCAGTTCCTACATCTTAATGAATATGCATTTATAGAATCGGCAAGACTATTAAAAAATAATGAAGCGGTTTTAATATTTATAGAAGGAACCTGTTTAAACACCAACCAACTCCAACCTTTTAAAAAAGGAACCACCAGAATTTTACAGGCCTGTAATGCAAAAAATCTTTTTCCTCAAATTCATCTAGCAGGTATTGCGTATAATAATTTTAAGGGCATTGGAAAAAGAGTAAATCTTTGTTTAGATGCATTTACCCAAGACAAGCCCATTATCACAGCAAGTGACCGTGTCGATTTTAATAACCAAGTTTTTTCAAAACTATCCTCACTAATACTGCCCACGGCCCATACACCCAAGATTAAAAAAAACGCGCTTTATTATCTAAACCTTCCTTTTTATCATTTCGTCTATACTTTTGTAGACAAAAAAACAAAGGGCACTGTTTTTTTTGATTCTGTTTTGTTTAGCGTATTATTTTTCTTATATCCTATTTACCTTATGTTAATAATATCCCTTTTACAATTTATTAGCATACCACAACCAATAATTTTTGGTACCTTGGCCTTATTGTTTTTATTAAGAAATCAAACCATGTCAATTACCTAATTTTCAAATACATTATTATGCCAAATAATATTAGAAAGCTTGAAAAAAGAAAAAATATTGCACTTGTTGCACACGACAATAAAAAGAAAGATCTTATAGACTGGGCTGTTTATAATAAAGAAGCGCTTTCTAAACATAGTCTTATTGCTACCGGTACCACGGGTAAGCTAATAGAGGAAGCGCTTGACCAACCTGTAAAAAAATTATTAAGCGGACCCCTTGGAGGAGACCAACAAATAGGCGCCATGATTGCCTCAGGAGATATTGATGTTATCTTTTTCTTCTTTGATCCAATGGAAGCACAACCGCACGATAGTGATGTGAAAGCCTTATTAAGACTAGCGGTTGCCTGGAACCTACCCATGGCCTGCGATAGATCCTCGGCCGACTTTTTAATGACCTCTCGTTTCATGCAAGAGGTTTATGAAAACAAGCTACCCGATTACACTCATTATTTAAAAAGAAAAATTTAACCTATAATTTAAAACGCATTAATATTTTTATCTATGAAAAAAACAAGTTTAAAAAAAACAAGAATAGCCCTTGCGCTTTGTTTGATCTCATCATTTTTTCTGAGTATGAGCGCGCTTGCCCAAAACCAAATACTTGGTTTTAAAAATGCCGACCAACAAAATAAAATTGAAAAAGATTTTGATGCACAATTAAATGCAACAAGGGTTGAAAAAAATATTAAATTACTTTCTTCTGTTCCACACCATGTAGGTTCTGTAGGAGGAAAATTTGTTTCCGATCAAATTGTAAAAATATTTAAAGAGGCAGGCTGGGATACCAAAACAGAAGTTTATCAATTAATGTTTCCAACCCCTCTTACGCGTGTGCTTGAAATGTCTGGCGCCACCAATTATAAAGCAAAATTAAAAGAAACGCCGCTTAAAGAAGATGCAACATCTAATCAAGCCGATCAACTACCTACTTATAATTGCTGGAGCGCCGATGGCGATGTAACAGCTAATTTAGTTTTTGTAAATTATGGTTTACCAGAAGACTATGAAACGCTTGCTAAATATGGTATTGATGTAAAAGGAAAAATTGTGATTGCAAAATATGGTCGCAGTTGGAGGGGCATTAAGCCAAAAGTGGCACAAGAACATGGTGCCATTGGTTGTTTAATTTATTCAGATCCAATGGATGATGGCTATGGCGCAGGCGATGAATACCCTATTGGTTCTTTTAAAAATGATCAAACCGTTCAAAGAGGCTCTATCATGGACATGGTTATTTATCCTGGAGACCCCACCACTCCCAATATTGCTTCAACTGCTAATGCACCAAGAGTAGACCATAACGATGCTGTGAACTTATTGAAAATTCCCGTACTACCTATTAGTTATGGCGATGCTGCTCCTTTGTTAAAAGATATGGCAGGTCCTGTTGCCCCTAGAGAATGGGGAGGCGGACTTCCTTTTACTTATCATATTGGTCCAAGTAAATCAATGGTACATTTAAAATTAGCCTTTGATTGGAAACTAAGACCAGGTATAAATGTAATTGCAACTATTAAAGGATCAGAATTTCCCGATCAGTGGGTTATTAGAGGTAATCATCACGACGCCTGGGTTAATGGCGCTGCTGACCCCGTTAGTGGTATGGCCGCAGAACTAGAAGAAGCCATTGCGATTGGAGGATTATTAAAACAAGGATGGAGACCTAAAAGAACCTTAGTGTATTGTGCTTGGGATGCTGAAGAACCAGGATTAATGGGTTCTACAGAATGGGTGGAAGATCATGCAGCAGAATTACAAGCGAAAGCGGTTGCTTATATAAATTCTGATGGAAACGAAAGAGGATTTTTAGGAGTAGAGGGATCACATGCATTCTCTCCCTTGATTACAGAAATTAGTAAAACTGTAATGGATCCACAAACAGGTGTTACTGTTTTCGAGAGAGTTAAAGCAGCAAGAGCAACCAATGCAAGCAGTACTGCAGAAAAAAAAGAAGCCTATGCATCTACCAAATATCCACTAGGCGCAATGGGATCGGGCTCTGATTATTCTTCTTTCATACAACACTTAGGCATACCTTCTTTAAATATTGGTTATGGTGGTGAAGGAGAAGGTGGCGAGTATCATTCTATTTATGATTCTTATGATATGTATAAAAGATTCAAGGACCCCACCTTTATTTATGGAGTAACTCTTGCACAAACAGCAGGAAGAGCCGCGCTAAGATTAGCGGATGCTGACGTTTTACCTTTTGATTATACAGCGCTTCACACTACCATTAAAGGATATATTGGTGAACTAATAAATAATGTAGATCAGTTAAGAGAGAAGACGCTTATTGAAAATGAACTAGTCAATAAAAAAGCATATGCCTATGCAGCCGATCCTAGAGAAGCTTTAACCACACCAAAGCTTACGGCCGAAGTTCCCTATATAGATTTTTCTGCGATTTTAAATGCGCTTGCAAAACTAGAAAAAGCAGCAGCACATGTAGAAGAAATTAAAGCAAGTGGCAATGCTACACAGCTAGCTACTTTAAATTCAAAAATTTATACAGCAGAACAAAAATTATTATCAGAAGCCGGTCTTCCACGCAGACCTTGGTTTAAGCATACCATTTATGCACCAGGTTTTTATACAGGATATGGTGTTAAAACCGTTCCTGGCGTGCGCGAAGCTATAGAACAAAAAAATTGGCCAGAAACTAAAGAACAAATAACAGAAACAGCTAAGGCAATCGAAAAACTTTCTATGTTTTTAGATGCACTATAGCATGTAAATTTGCCAATGCCTTTTCAATTAGAATCTACCTATACCCCGTCGGGCGATCAGCCTGCAGCTATACAAGCACTCACCGACGGGGTTTTAGAGGGAGAAAGATACCATACACTTTTAGGCGTAACAGGAAGTGGTAAAACATTTACCATTGCTAACCTTATTCAAAATGTACAAAGGCCTACACTTGTTTTAACGCATAATAAAACATTGGTGGCACAGCTTTACGGAGAGTTCAAACAATTCTTTCCCAACAATGCTGTGGGTTATTTTGTTTCTTACTACGATTATTACCAACCCGAAGCGTATTTGCCTACTTCCGGCGTTTACATAGAAAAAGATTTAAGTATTAATGAAGAGCTTGATAAATTAAGATTACAAGCCACTGCTCAATTATTAAGTGGCCGTAGAGATATTATTATTGTAGCAAGCGTGAGTTGTATTTATGGTATGGGTAATCCTACTGAATATGAAAAAGGGATTATAAGAATTAGTGCAGGCATGGTTTTACCAAGACAAGCTTTTTTACATGCCCTTGTGAATAGTCTTTATCATAGAACAGTCACTGAATTTGACAGAGGCTCATTTAGAGTGAATGGCGATACAGTAGATATTCGACTACCCTATGTGGACTATGGATACCGCATTACATTTTTCGGAGATGAAATAGAATCTATTGAAAGCATAGAAGTGGAAAGCGGCAAAAGAATAGAGACCATGGAAAACGCCGCTATTTTTCCTGCCAATTTATATTTAGCCCCCAAGGATTTAGTACAAGAAATTATTTATGAAATACAAGATGAAATGCGCGCGCAGGTAGAGTATTTTAAAAATACAGGCAAGCATATTGAGGCACAAAGAATAAAAGAGCGCGTTGAATATGATATTGAAATGATTAGAGAGCTGGGCTATTGCACGGGTATTGAAAACTACTCAAGGTTTTTTGATAGAAGAAACCCAGGCACCAGACCCTTTTGCTTATTAGATTATTTCCCCAAGGATTTTTTATGTGTAGTAGATGAAAGCCATGTTACCATTCCACAAATTTCCGGAATGTACGGAGGAGATAGAAGTAGAAAAATGAATTTAGTGGAATATGGTTTTAGACTTCCTAGTGCTATTGATAATCGTCCCTTAAACTTTAATGAATTTGAAAATATGGTAGGACAATCCATATTTGTAAGTGCCACACCAGGAGAATATGAACTAGAAAAAACTGCGGGCTTAATTATTGAACAAGTGGTAAGACCCACGGGGCTATTGGATCCCCCGATAGAAGTTAGGCCCACTAAAAATCAAATAGACGACTTATTAGAAGAAATTGCCATGCAGGTTGAAAAGGGAGACCGTGTTTTAGTAACCACCCTTACTAAAAAAATGGCCGAAGAAATGGACCGCTATTTAAGTCGCATACAAATTAAATCAAAATATATACACAGTGATATAGACGCACTTGAGCGTGTTGAAATTTTAAGAGAATTAAGACTCGGCGTAATTGATGTATTAGTAGGCGTGAATTTATTAAGAGAGGGACTTGACCTACCTGAGGTGTCACTAGTGGTGGTATTAGATGCAGATAAGGAAGGCTTTTTAAGAAATGAAAAATCGCTAACGCAAACAGCGGGTAGGGCTGCCAGGAATGTAAATGGTCGTGTTATATTTTATGCCGATCAAATTACCAAGAGTATGCGCCGCACCATGGACGAGACAGATAGAAGAAGGGCCAAGCAAATAAAATATAATGCAGAACATAATATTACGCCCACCACTATTATAAAAAGTATAGAACAGGTAATGGCACAAAGCGCTGTATTAGATATAAAAGGCTTTACCTTAAATAATATAAATATTAAAACCAGCGACGATCTTGAAATGGTTGCAAACGCTTCTGATGAATTTAAAACCATTCCACAAATAGAAAAAGCCATTGCACAAACTAAAAAACAGATGGACAAATTTGCCAAGGCCTTAGATTTTATGGAAGCCGCAAAACTAAGAGATGAAATGTTTAGGTTAGAGGCACAACTAGAGAAAATGAAAAACGCGTAGAATCGATCATAAAAAAGAATCTACACAGAACAATACCTAAGAAAATAATTATACCAGTACTATTTGTATTAATTTTATAATAATGTCAGCGGTTTTAGAATCAATATATAACGGTTTAGTGCAAACCACTTGGATAGAAGCCATCGCGGTTATATCAGGTATTGTTTCTGTGTGGTATAGTAGAAAAGAAAATATTTTAGTCTTTCCAACAGGCCTATTGAATACGACTATTTATATTTATTTAAGTTTAAAAGGTCAATTATTAGGGGAAGCGAGTGTGAATTTATATTATACCATTATGAGTTTATACGGATGGTATTTATGGACTAGAAAAAACACCAGCAATCAAGAGTTCCTTTTAAAAATAACAAATAGTAATACTAAAGAAAGAATACAGCAGTTTTTATTTTTTGCAGGAGTATATGCACTTATTTATTTTTCTTTGGTTTATTTAAAAAAATCCTTTGCACCAGAAGCCATTCCTTGGGCAGACGCACTTGCAAGTGCATCTGCCTATACAGCAATGTGGCTAATGGCAAAGAAAAAAGTAGAGAGCTGGTTTTGGTGGGTGGTTACTAATATTGCCTCCATACCTTTATATTTTATAAAGGGATATGCATTCACTAGTATTCAATTTATATTTTTATTAATATTAGCTATTGCGGGATGGATAGAGTGGAGTAGAAAAGCAAATACTGAAAAAAACATTCATCACGCCTAAAAGTTTTCAAAGCATCCTATGTCTAAAGAAACACCTATAACCAATACAAAACTGCAAAAAATTGTGGTACTAGGCCCAGAATCTACAGGCAAATCAACACTATGCGAGCAGTTGGCTAAATATTATGGTGTAGTAGATTGTAAAGAATATGCTAGACAATATTTACACGAATACGGTACAAAATATAATTTCAAAGATTTATTAACAATTGCCAAGGGGCAATTAACATTAGAGCAGCAGGCCATTCAAAAAGCAGAGCAGCTATTTATAGAGCAATCAAAAAACAAAATAATTATTGACACCGACATGTATGTTATGAAGGTATGGTGTGAATATGTTTTTAATGATTGCCATACTTATATTTTAGATCAAATACATACAAGAAAATACGATCTATATCTTTTGTGCGATATAGACCTACCTTGGTCCCCAGATGAAATGCGAGAATACCCCGACGAAAAACCAAGACAAGAATTGTTTGCTATTTATAAAGACATATTAATCAATCAAGACACTCCTTGGGGCATTGTAAGTGGAACTGGCAATCAGAGAACTCAAAATGCCATTAGCATCATTGATAAAAATTTAGGCAAATAAATTTTGAAAGAATTGTATAATATATTTAAAGATCAACACAGCGGCTTTTTCTACTAAGCTTATTTTTTTAATAGTGCAGCTACATCCTCATCTGTTTCAATATTATTCATCTCTCTTAGAATTTGTGGATAGCGCCAAGCAACCCTTCTTGTCATAGGTCGGGCAGTGAATTTTTTAGGATTGGGGAAACCTGCTACTATCATAGCGGCCTCCGACCTAGTTAAATTTTTAGCAGACTTTTTAAAGTAATGTTGCGCTGCAGCCTCTACTCCAAAGCAACCTGGCCCCGTTTCAATAACATTTAAGTATACTTCTAAAATTCTTTGTTTACCCCAAATAAGTTCAATTAAAAAAGTAAAATAAACTTCTGGAATTTTTCTTATGTATTTATCATAACGGCCGCCTTGCCATAAAAAAACATTTTTAGCTACTTGTTGTGAAATGGTACTAGCCCCACCACCAATCGGTATTTTAGATTTTTTATTTTTCTTTTTAGGTCGTAAACTTTTTTCAATGGCATCCCAATCAAAACCCATATGATCTTTAAAGGCTTGATCCTCACTGGCCATAGCCGCTAGCTTAATATTATAGGACATTTTATCCCAAGCAACATAATCTCTTTTTAAACCCAAACCAAAGGCGTTGGTTATTTGTGTAATGGTAATGGGTGGCTCTATAAATTTTGTTATGAGCACATATACTAATGAACTTAAAAATAGATAAAGAAAAAAGCGGCGTATTTTTTTTAGCACAAATACAATTTATAAAATTTCTACACTAAAACGTTTTCCAATAGGACGGTAATCCGGATTAGATCTTTTAATTAGCACGCCCGCAAGCCAGGCTGTTATGCCTCCAGCCAATCTTGGTACATTCTTAGTTTCAAAAATATTATCGCCATTTATAGCAGAATTTATAATATTTAAACCTACATAACCAATACCTCCTGCTTTTAAAAAAGTTCCATTGGTAAACACACTTCTAAAACGTCCCCTATCTTTTGCAAAGGCCTTTATTTCATTAATATGTAAGACGAGTCTTCCTAGTTTAAGCGTGTCTTGAGCATATGTGCCAAACATGGTAACCGTTCCCTGTAATGCAAAATGATTAACTTGAATAGAATCATCTCGAATCCAATCAATATAGCCAGTAAGCCACTGCGCGTTACTAAATTCAAAGTTGATATAATTTCCTTCAGTAAACGACCTTACCACCACTCCGCGATCCTTCAATAACAATAGCTTTCCGCCCTGTGCACTAAGATCTGTGTGAAGCATAGATAGAATGGCTATAAAAAAATAAAATTTATAAATGGTTGACTTTTTCACTATAGCAATTTACACTTTTTTTAATAAAAAAGATGACTAATAAAATAGAACTAACTACCCATTATTAATAGTGTAGCGCTCCATAGAACAAGGCGGCACTAAAAATTAAAATAATAATTCCCGAAACCCTATTAATGATAATCATGTTATGAAGCGTAAGCTTTGGACGAAGCTTGCCGGCTAATGCTACTTTTATCAAATCAGATAATAACACAAATAATAAACAAGTACCGAATACTAAAATTCTATATATAAGCGGACTGTCTGTTTCTTCAGCATTTGCACTAATGGCTGCGGTCCATGCAAACCAAAATAAAAACACACTAGGGTTTAAGGTATTCATAAAAAAGCCCGATAAAAAAGTAGAAACTAAATCTCTTTTAGTCATTAATTTTTCTTTACTATCCTCTCCCCCTTCAAAAACTATTTTTTTAAAAAATAAAGTATACACACTCATGACCAATAAAAAACCAGCACCTAGCATGGCGATGAAGGCTTTATGTGCTAGAGCTAATGTAAAAAAAGAAGTAAAAAAATTACAAATAAATAATAAGCTAATATCGCTAATTGAAACGCCGGCCACAAAAACATAACCCGCTTTATGTCCATTGGTTAAACTTTGTTTCAGTATCGCAAAAATGACAGGTCCTATAGATATACTTAAGATAAGCCCAAGTAATAAACCTTTTAAGATGGGGGCAATCATAAATTAAGCAATAAATTTTTTCCAATCGTTCAGGAGTTCGCCTTTAATAACTCTTGGAAACTTATGCTGGCCGCCCACCTTACCCTTGCTGCTCATAAAATCCATGAATACTTTTTCCTTTAATACAGTTATAAAAACTTTCTTTAAAGCACTTTTTCTCTCAACGGCATAATCATCATTTAATTCAATTAGTTTCTGATCAATATTTTTAATGAGCAGATCATTATCTACGGTATCATCGCAGGCAACGTACCAATGATGTGCAAATAAATTTTCAAAAGGTTCACCTGTTACGCCAAATTCAGGAATAGAGATATTCATTTCTTCACTTACTAGTTGAATGGCCTTATTCATATTATCAACACTAAGGTGCTCACCTACTAAACTTAAAAAATGTTTTGTTCTACCTGTAATAATTATTTCTGCATTGACTTTATCAATAAAACGAATAGTGTCTCCAATTAAATATCGCCAAGCGCCTGCGGCGGTACTTATTAAAATAGCATAATCTTTATTTTCTTCTACTTCATGAATTAATAAAGCTTTAGGCTTTTCTACCATTTCACCATTCTCATCAAAATTGTTTTCATCAAATGGTACAAATTCAAAAAAGATATGTTGGTTAAAAGACAAACGCATGCCCACACCATTTTGCTTATCCTGCCATGCCAAGAAACCCTCACTTGCTAAATAGGTTTCAATATAGGTAATAGGTTTTCCTAATAACTTTTCAAATCCATGCTTATAAGGCTCAAAGCTTACCCCACCATGCGCAAAAAAGGCAAGATTGGGCCAAATCTCGTGAATATTATTCAGCTTATACTTTTCAATCACCATTTCAATACACATTTGTATCCAAGCAGGTACCCCTACAATAAAACCAATATCCCAGTCAGGCGCTTTTTCTACAATCTCTTTTAACTTTTTATTCCAATCTCTTTCTTTAGCAATTTTTTTACCTGGCTTATAAAAAGGTTGAAACCAAATAGGCGCTTTTTTAGCCGTAATGCCGCTTAAATCTCCAGCATAATAACCAGCGCCTTTTTGTAAATCTGTGCTTCCACCCAGTGTGAGCCAACCCTTACTCATTGAGCTAAAACTTACATCTCGATAATTAAACAAACTGATAAGCTGTTTAATCATAATGACTTTATTGCCTCTTAATAAATCGTTGGTAATAGGAATGTATTTACTAGCAGACTCACTGGTACCACTACTTAAGGCAAAGTATTTTATTTTACCCGGCCAACAAATATCCGACTTCCCCTCAAGGGTTAAGTGCCACCAGTCCTTGTAAATTTTATTATAATTATAAGCAGGCACTGACTCTTGAAAAACTTTATCCGGCCTTCTTCCTAATAATATTTTATCAAAATGGAATTCTTGTCCAAAGGCGGTATACCTTGCACGGCGTAGTAATTTTTTGAGCACGCGTAGCTGTGCTCTTTTGGGGCTTCTTGGGGGAATGCCCAAAGCTTTTTGAATGCTTTTTGGTAGGTTAATCTCAAAAATTGGCATCTACAGAATCGGGGTTTATTTTTTAAAGATTATCTGCAAAAATAGGAATGTTATTCGAGCAAACGCACCTACTTTTGCCTTATGATTAAAAATACACTTTTAAAGGCTGTAGAGGCCGGTGGCAAAGAATTAAAGCATTTTTTTAACGGATCTTTTACAATTGCTAGCAAGGGTTCTCTGAACGACCTAGTAACAGAGGCCGATCATGCAGCAGAGAAGGCTATTTTCAAAGTGATTCAAGAAGCTTTTCCTTCGCATTTTATATTAAGTGAAGAAACTGGCGAAATAAAACAAGACTCAAAAATTAAATGGATTATTGATCCTATTGATGGTACCATCAATTTCGCCAATGGTATTCCTATTTGTTGTGTGAGTATTGGTGTGGAAGATGAAGGTAAAATGATTTTAGGTGCCGTATACAATCCCATCATGAATGAAATGTTTATAGCAGAAAGAGGAAAGGGCGCTACTTTAAATGGGAATAAAATAAGCGTAAGCGATAAAGATAATTTATTAAGCAGTTGTTTGGTAACGGGTTTTCCTTATCAATATTTAGATTCAGAAAATGGACCCTTACAAATTTTTGAAAAATTAATTCGCAAGGCTATACCGGTTCGAAGACTAGGCAGTGCCGCCATTGATTTATGTTGGACAGCCGCTGGAAGGTTTGATGGATTTTATGAACATAAGCTACAAGCATGGGATAGTGCAGCTGGTTTTTTAATGGTGGAAGAAGCAGGGGGAAGGGTAACAGACTTAAAAGGAAACCCCTACAGCCCATACCAACCGGGCATTATAGCTACCAATGGTAAAATACATGATCAATTATTACACGTTATAACAGGTGGAAATTTATAAATTATTTTATGTCAACAGAAAGAACTGAAATTGATAAATTAGGTGAGTTTGGTTTAATAGATCATCTCACAGAAAATTTTGAAACGCATAATGCATCCACTATTTTATCTATAGGTGATGATGCAGCCGTGATAGATCATTTTGGAAAACAAACGGTCATTACCACCGACTTATTAATCGAAGGGGTACACTTTGATTTAATGTATACACCTTTAAAGCATTTAGGTTATAAAGCAGTGGTGGTGAATTTAAGCGATATATATGCAATGAATGCAACACCTACTCAAATAACCATGAGTATTGCTTTTAGTAATCGTTTTAGTTTAGAGGCATTGGAAGAATTTTATGAAGGTGTGAATATTGCTTGTGAAAAGTATGATGTGGATTTAATTGGCGGCGATACCTCTACTTCTCAAAAAGGTTTTATTATCTCTGTTACCGCAATAGGAGAAATAGCGCCCGATAAATATATTAAAAGAAGTACCGCTGAAAGTGGTGATCTGATCTGCGTTTCAGGCGATTTGGGTGCAGCCTTTTTAGGACTAACCCTAATGGAGCGCGAGAAACAAATATTTGTAGAGAACCCACAAATCCAACCCAATTTAGAAAACGAAGATTATATCGTAGGTCGTTTATTAAAACCAGAAGCTAGAAAAGATATTATAGAAATTTTAGAAAATCAAAATATACTACCCACTTCCATGATGGATATTAGCGATGGCTTAAGTAGTGAGCTATTGCATTTATGCAAACAAAGTAATTTGGGCTGTAGAATTTATGAAGAAAAAATTCCTATTCATGATGCTAGTCGCGCGGCTGCCTTTAAGTTTGGTTTAGACCCCACCGTTTGTGCTTTGAATGGAGGAGAAGACTATGAACTTTTATTTACCATGAAACAATCTGATTACGATAAAATAACCCTGCAAGAAGAAATTAGCGTGATTGGTTATATCTGTGATAAGGAAGAAGGTGCTAAATTAATTACCAAGGGTAAAAATTTATTTGATATAACGGCACAAGGTTGGAATGCTTTTGGAAAATAAGCCGAATCACTTTAATCTAGTATCTAGTTAAGTTAATTAGCTTGTATAGCTAAGAAACATTTTAAGCAACCATTATTTTAATTAAACTAAGGTCTTCTCTTAAGCAAGCTAGGTCTGCTTTTGCGCCTATTTCAATACTGCCCTTAATAGTAGCATGCTTCATTACTTTAGCTGGATATACACTACACATTCTAATTGCTTCGCCTAATTCAATACCTACTTTATCTACTAAGTTTTTCACCGATTTTAATTGTGTTAAAGCAGAGCCACTTAAAATACCCTTGCTTTCATATTTATCACCTACCAGTGTATGTTGATACATACCTGTACTAGCACTAGTTACTGCATCGGTAATACAAAACAAACGGTCACCCATTATTTTTTTAGCAATTTTAATAGCAGCAAAGTCCACGTGGTAACCATCTGCCACTAAACTACACATCGCAGTAGGATGATTAAACAAAGCCCCCACCACGCCTGGTGCACGGTGTTGTAAACTACTCATGGCATTGTATAAATGTGTACCTACTGTTATACCCTTATTTAAAAAATCATTTGCCAGTTCATAACTCGCATTCGTATGTCCTGCAGAAATTACAATATTATTTTTTTGAATTAAATCAATAATTTTTTGATCCACTACTTCAGGTGCAATGGTAATCATGCCAATACAGTCCTTGCCATATTCAAGAATGGCTGCTACCTCTTCATAAGAAGGTGAATGAATTACCTCCGCCTGGTGTGCTCCTTTTTTTTCTACATTAATCCATGGCCCTTCAATATGTAGTCCCATACAACCCTTGCCACCATTAGCTTTGTAGGCTCTTACAGCGTCAATGGACTTTATAATAATATCATTAGACTGAGAGGCAATGGTGGGTTGAAAATAAGCAGCCCCCCCTGCTAAACAGTAACGATAAGTTTTTTCAATGGTATCCGCTTCTGGAAATTCAGATAATAATTTATCCCCTGCACCATAAATTTGAAGATCAATTAAGGCAGGAATTACAATAGGCATTGCATTAGTAGCATCATAGCCATCACTACTCATATTTTTTATAAGTCCATTTTCAATCGATACTACTACTTTTTCTAACCAAGCATCACCTGTAAATAATTTTTCGGCAGACAAACTTGTATGCATAAGGTTTTAAATTTCTAATTATTGAATTTGAAAAAAATCGGCATCCTTCCAAAAAGGAAATTGATTTCTAGCAGTGGTAAGTTCTTCTTTTTGTAAAGTAATGGTAAATACATCTTCTTTGTAAGCACAGTGGTAGAGCACTTCTCCAAGGGGTCCTACAATTAAAGAGTCTCCACTATGTGCTATATTATTACCATCTATGCCCACTCTGTTCACTCCAATAGTATAACACTGGTTTTCAATAGCGCGCGCTGTTAATAAAGTTTTCCATGCATGATTTCTTTTTTCTGGCCAGTTCGCCACATAAAGAAGTACATCATACTCTTCCCCTTGTTGACGGGCCCAAACAGGGAAACGTAAATCATAACAAACCTGTAAATTTATTTTCCATCCTTTCACACTGGCAATTAATCTTTTCGTTCCTGCAGTATAATGTTGGTCCTCGCCCGCAAAAGCAAACAAATGTCTTTTATCATAATAACCTAATTCACCATTGGGTAGCATCCATATAAGTCTATTATAAAATTGAGGCGCTTCTTTACTAATTTCTTCTTTGATCATTAAAGACCCTACTATTATTACTTTCTTCTCTGCCGATAATTGCTTCATCCACCTAAGAGTAGGCCCCTCCATGGTTTCAGCAAACTCAGTAGGTCGCATACTAAAGCCCGTACTAAACATTTCTGGTAAGATCACTACTTCTGTATACTCCTCAATACCCCTAATTTTTTGAGCCAACATAGCAAGGTTGGCCTCTTTATCTTCCCAAGATAATTCGGTTTGAATAAGGGAGAAACTAAGTGTAGATAAAGACATTCTTTTTTCTTATTTACTAAAGGTACAATATTCAAATAAAATTCTTACTTCTTGTTTAGTGCTTGCAAAATGGGACTTATTAAATTCGATTCAAAGCCTCTTTGATTTAAAAAGGATTGCGTTTTAGCCATACGACTCATGCCTCTTTCTCCTTTTAATGAATTCCATTTTTTAGTAGCAAGGTTTAATAATGTTTTTTCATAAGCATCTTCATCAATAGAAAGCAAGGCTTTTTTAATATTCACAGGGCTTACCCTTTTTTGTTGCAAGGCATATTTTATTTTTTGTTTACCCCAAGACTTTATTCTAAAATGACCACCCGCAAAACTTTCTGCAAATCTTGCTTCATTTAAAAAATTATCTGAAATTAAATCTGAAATTATTTCTTCTACTTCCACGGGGCTCATACCAAAACCATAGAGCTTATCTCGAACCTCTTGTTGGGCCCTTTCTTGGTAAGCACAAAAATGCCGTATCCTTTGTATAGCCTGCTCTTTGCCTATTCTAATCTTTTGCATTTTGTAGATAAGTATGTCAATAAGAAATGCTAAAATAGCTTTTTAATCTTAAGATTTTGCATTAGTTTCGTTAGTGTTATTTAAGCTTATTTTGGTCGGTCAAGGAAATAGTTTTCAGACCCTATTCCGAGCCAAAACCTACTAAAAAACAAAACGCATTATCCTATGAAATTCATCGTTTCTTCTTCTTCGCTTTTAAAACACCTACAACAAATTTCTGGTGTTATTAATACCAACACAGTGCTTCCTATCTTGGAAGATTTTTTATTCGAAATCGAAGATAAAAAATTAAATATTGTGGCCACCGATTTAGAAACGGTCATGCGCGTTCAAATGGATGTCGAAAGCAAGGCCAATGGTCGTGTATGTATTCCCGCTAAAATTTTAATCGATTCTTTAAAAAATATTGCAGACCAACCCCTTACTTTCAATATAGATAAAAACTATAGTGTAGAAATTACCAGCGATAATGGTAAGTATAAAGTCATGGGAGAGAATCCAGATAATTTTCCTAAAGAGCCTACAGCCGATGACACCACTGGTTTTAACATGACTAGTAGTAGTTTGTTAACCGCTATTAATAAAACATTATTTGCAGTGAGTGGCGACGACTTACGTCCTGCGATGACCGGAGTGTTTTTTGAATTAACCAAGGACAGCGTACAGTTTGTAGCTACCGATGCACACCGTTTAGTGCGTTATAAAAGAACCGATACCAAGGCAAAACAAAACGCTTCTTTCATTGTGCCTAAAAAACCTTTGAACTTATTGAAGAATGCTTTGCCCGACAATGAGGACCCTATCACTTTAAGCTTTAACAATAATCATCTTTTTGTAGACCATGGCTCTACTCAATTAATTTGTCGTTTAATTGATGCGAGGTTCCCCGACTATAAAGTGGTTATTCCAGCCGACAATCCTTACCGCTTAACAGTGAACAAGCACGATTTTCAAAATGCACTGCGTCGTGTGAATGTATTTAGTAATAAAAGTACGAATCAAGTGGCCTTAAATATTACGGGCAATGAATTGCAAATGGCTGCGCAAGATATTGACTTTAGTTTTGAAGGAAATGAGCGCATGAGTTGTGAATACAAAGGAGAAGACATTCAAATTGCTTTCAATGCTAAATTTTTAATTGAAATGTTATCTGCTGCCGATACCGATGATGTATACTTAGAACTCTCTACACCTAGCAAGGCCGGCCTTATTAAGCCTTCTGAGCAAGCGCCAGGAGAGGACTTACTTATGTTGGTAATGCCTTTAATGTTAAATAGCTAGTATAATCCATACCCTATAAAAGCGTTATTTTTTAAGCGCTTGATTATTCAAAACCCGCTGGCCCAATCAATGGTACATCGGGTTTTTTTATTTACATTTATACTATAAAAAACGACTATGCTGGAGACTATAAAAAACTACTTTGAACATATTCCAAGTGTACATAGAGCCTTGTTATTAGCAGGGGGCATTACTTTTTTCTGGTTGGTAGAAATTGCAGTACCCTTATTTAATTTTAAATACAATAAGTTTAAACATGCAGGCCTAAATTTGTTTTTTACATTCACCACTATTGTTATTAATTTTTTATTTGCACTTGTAATGGTAAAAGCGAGCGATTGGACAGTAGCAGAAAACTTTGGACTACTACATATCATTCAACTAAGCCCATGGGTGGAAGCCATTACAGGTTTATTATTATTAGATTTTATTGGCGCTTATTTAGTGCATATGATAGAACATAAAGTAAAATTTTTATGGAAATTTCATATGGTGCATCATGCCGATACACAGGTAGACACTACTACCGGTAATAGACATCATCCAGGAGAGTCGGTGGTTAGAGCAGTCTTCGCTATTTTGGCTGTACTTGTTTTGGGGACACCTATCTGGATGGTGATGGTTTATCAAAGTTTAAGTGTGGTCTTAACCCAGTTCAATCACGCAAATATTAAAATACCAAAATGGTTCGATCAAAGTTTTGGATATATTATTGTCTCTCCTAATATGCACAGAATTCATCATCATATTACGCGTCCTCAAACCGATAGTAATTATGGAAATATATTTTCTTTCTGGGACCGCTTATTAGGTACCTATAATTACACACCCATGAGTGAAATTACTTATGGGCTTGATGTCATGGACAATACAAAAGACAAGTCAATGGCTTATCAACTAAAAGCGCCTTTTGATAAATCGATAAAATCAGATTACTAATCCAATTTTTAAAATAACTACAACAGCTTAATGACTAAAATTGGAGCCTTTATTCCTGCCCGCTATGCGGCCACACGCTTTCCAGCAAAACTAATGCAGGCCTTGGGTGATAAAACAGTGATTAGACATACCTACGATAATACAGTGGCAACAGGCCTCTTCGATGAAGTATATGTGGTAACCGATAGTGAAATTATTTTCAATGAAATTAGTTCACACGGCGGTAAGGCTATTATGAGTAAAAAAGAACATGAAAGTGGATCAGATAGAATTGCAGAAGCCATAGAACATTTAGCCATAGATATTGTGGTGAATGTACAAGGGGATGAACCCTTTGTAAAAAAAGAACCCCTTGAAAAACTCATTGCCGTTTTTAAGGATGATAAAGTGCAAGTGGCCTCACTTATGCAAGTGCTAACCCATACCGATTTAATCGCCGATCCTAATTATGTAAAAGTAGCTGTAGATAAAAATTTCAATGCACTGTTCTTTTCACGCAGCGTTATTCCTTATCCAAGAAATAGGGATATTGCCATACCTTATTATGAACATATTGGTGTGTACGCATTTAAAAAACAAGCCTTACTCGATTTTACAAACTGGCCCATTTCACCACTAGAAGCTGCTGAAAAAATAGAATGCCTTCGTTATTTAGAAAATGGGGTTCCTATGAAAATGGTAGTTACAAGTTATATGGGTGTAGAAATAGATACACCAGAAGATTTAATTAAAGCAGCAGCACTTTTAAAATAAGCAGTGTATACTACTTAGTTTAATAATAAGTATATTTAAAATAGTTATTAACAGAAACCTTCTTATTAATATTTATTTATGAACAAAGGAAAATTATTTCAATCAACCATAGTAGCCGCCTTGGCTGGTTTTATTTTTGGTTTTGATATGGTAGTTATTTCTGGTGCCGATAAACCTATTCAAGAGCTTTGGCATACAACCCCTTTGTTTCATGGGTTTTTTATTATGTCAATGGCCTTATGGGGAACCGTTATTGGCTCTGTGTTTGCGGGTGCTCCCACTGAAAAGTATGGTCGTAAAAAAGTATTGATATGGTTAGGTATAATGTTTATAGCATCAGCCATTGGCTCTGCATTGGCACAAGATCCTTATACTTTTTCTTTCTTTAGATTAATAGGAGGTATTGCTATTGGGGTTTCATCTGTAGCAGCACCCACTTATATTTCTGAAATCTCCAATAAAAATAATAGAGGAAAATTAGTAGGCATGTACCAGTTCAATATTGTTTTTGGTATTTTAATTGCTTATTTATCAAATTATTTTTTAGCAGGTGTTGGCGGTGCCAATGATTGGCGTTGGATGCTAGCGGTTTTATTAATTCCATCTATTATTTATACTTTAATGACTTTAGGTTTACCCGAAAGCCCAAGATGGTTATTCTCTGTAAAAAATGATGAGGCCGGTGCTAGAGAAAATTTGGCCATTGTGGGTGTAGATAACATTGATCAAACCATTCAAGAAATAAAAACTGCCTATGAAGAAGAAAAAGCGCAAGGGACGATTCAGTTATTTACGAAGCATCATAGCAAAATAATTTCCATTGCTTTTTTCGTCGCTTTTTTTAATCAGGCATCGGGCATTAATTTTCTTTTATACTATGCCCCTAGAATTTTAGAAGAAGCAGGATTTGCTAAGAATAATTCTTTATTAAGTTCTATTTCATTAGGGTTAATGAACCTGGTATTTACATTCGTGGGTCTTTGGTTAATTGATCGCATTGGACGTAAGACCTTATTAATTATTGGATCATTTGGATACATTATAAGTTTATCCATGGTAGCCTATGGTTTTATTAACCATAGTGCCCCGGAGTTCATGCTTAGCTTTTTATTATTATTTATAGCATCGCACGCCATTGGACAAGGTGCAGTAATTTGGGTATTGATATCAGAAATCTTCCCGACTCAAATTAGAGCTAAGGGTCAAGCCTTTGGAGCCAGTATACACTGGATATTTGCAGCACTTATTACCTTGGTAACCCCTGTATTTTTAGATAGTGAAAATGGTATTTTCAAAGAGAATCCCTGGCCCATCTTTGCTTTTTTTACAGTGATGATGGCCTTGCAATTAATTTGGATTATAGCTAAAGTGCCAGAAACCAAAGGCGTTTCCTTAGAAGAACTACAAAAGAAATTAGCAGAATAAATATTAATAAGATTGTAACTTTGACAAGCCTAAAAAAATAAATATGCAGTTTCGTAATTTTAAAATGGTTGACTATGTGGTGTTTGGCCGTGGTTCTTTTAATCAGGTAGATGAAATTATTGCCCCACATCGCAAGGGCGATTTTCCAATGATATTTTTTTTAGATCATTTTTTTGTGGGCAAACCACTTGCTGGTAGAATTCCCTTAAGAGGAAAAGATAAAATTCTGTATGTCGATGTTACGCAGGAACCTAAAACCAAACAAGTAGATGCTTTGGCTGCAGAATTAAAAGCAGAGTTTGGTGAAGTAAGTGGTATCATTGGTATTGGAGGTGGCTCTACTTTAGATTTAGCAAAGGCCGTTTCCTTAATGATGACCAATCCAGGTTCTTCTGCAGACTATCAAGGCTGGGACTTAGTAAAACAAGCAGGTGTATATAAAGTGGGTATTCCAACGCTAAGTGGAACAGGTGCTGAAGTAAGCCGCACCACAGTACTTACAGGACCTACGCGTAAACTAGGAATGAACTCCGACTTTACACCCTTTAATCAAATTATATTAGATCCGGAATTAACCAAGAACGCTCCAGCGAACCAACGTTTTTATACAGGCATGGATTGTTATATACATTGTATCGAAAGTTTAGAAGGAACTTTTTTAAATGAGTTTAGTAAAAGCTACGGAGAAAAAGCATTGGACCTATGTCAAAAAATATTTGTGCAGAAAGATAAATGGGACGAAGAATCAGACGATCAATTAATGATGGCTTCTTTTGCAGGCGGTATGAGCATTGCTTATAGTCAAGTGGGAGTGGCCCATGCAGTAAGCTATGGCCTAAGTTATTTACTAGGCACCAAGCATGGTGTTGGTAACTGTATTGTGATGAATCATTTAAGTGAATACTATCCAGCAGGAGTAGAAGAGTTTAAATTCATGGTAGAAAAAAACAAAATTGAAATACCTACTGGTATTTGTGCCAATTTAACAGAAGAGCAGTTCGATTCCATGATTAATGTATCTATGGGCATGAAGCCTTTATGGGAAAATGCATTGGGCCCTAATTGGGAAAGCATTATGACTAGAGAAAAATTGAGAGAGCTATACGGTAGGTTGTAAAATCGGTTCGAAAAATTTTAATTTTTTGAACAAAATCATAAGAGGGTATATTTAGAAGGCCTTCTAAATTACTACTCCGCTTCTGCGACTACTTCTTTCACTTCAGGTATCATGCGTTTCATCATGCCTTCAATACCTGCTTTTAAAGTAACCATACTAGAGGGGCATCCGCTACAAGAACCTTGTAACATTAAATTTACGATGCCGTCGTTATAACTTTTAAATTGTATGGCACCGCCATCCATTTCTACTGCGGGCTTTACATAATTTTCTAATAATTCTTTAATACGCTTTACTATATCGTTATCATCTGCGTTAACAGTGTTGCTCGCTTCTTGTTTCATTTTAGCCACTTCTTCTTCATTCACTACCGCGCCACCATTTTCTAAATACTCTTTCAAGAAAGTTTTAATGGTAGGAATTACATCCTGCCAATCATCTTGCTCTGTATTTTTTGTAAGCGTCACAAAATTGCTGGCTATAAAAACACTTTTAATAAAAGGGAAACTAAATAATTCTTTGGCAAGCGGTGAGGCGAAGGCAAGGCTTTCCTCGGCAATGTCAATACTTTTTCCAGGATACAAAAGTTTGTTGGCCACAAACTTCATCGTTTCTGGATTGGGAGTCATTTCGGTATAAATACTTACAATGGTATTGCCTGTGGTAATCATAGTTTCAATTTTTAATTCAATGCGTTTTAAAATCCAACGCGGTACAAAAATAATCAAAAAGCTAGCAGGAAGAGGGCTTTAGGCTAATTGGACCTTTATTTTTCCGATATCGAAAGACTTTTAGGGTACAATACTAAGCTTGGCGTAGTTCAACATGATCTTTTTCTCGCCATTTTTATCAAAAAGGATAATCGCAATGGGGTTATGGGCTGAGCCCTCAATTTCTTTAATCACCCCAAATCCAAATTTTTGATGCTCAATTTTATTGCCTGCCTCAAGTGCCGAAGGATCACAGGCGGTAAAATTGGCCGATGGAATATGGTTTTTATTTAAAGTATGGGGCGGCACTACGGGTAAATAACTAGGTTTGGACCCTTCTGCTTTTTTACTTGACGCCTTTTCCGGATCGATCCAGCTTTTATTATTTCCTCCCTGCATTCTATCGTAAGCCGATCCCCAACCACTAGATTGATTTCTTGCCCCACCGCCTGAACTACTTTTATCAATTTGATCTTCTGGCATTTCATCTATAAAACGGCTAGGATCGTTTTGTACTAATTGACCATATCTATATCGCGTGTTGGCATAGGTTAACCATAAATGTTTTTTAGCTCTCGTAACCGCGACATAAAATAATCTTCTTTCTTCCTCTAATTCTTCTCTGGTATTCACACTCATTCCACTGGGGAATAAAGACTCTTCTAATCCTACTAAAAAAACACAGGCAAACTCTAAACCCTTGGCCGCATGCACAGTCATTAATTTCACCGTATCCTCATTGCCGTTATCATTATCGGCATCGGTGATTAAAGTAATTTGTTGTAAGTAAGAACCTAAACTTTTATCGCCTAATTCACCATCGTCATTGCTTGGGCTTTCGGTCCACTCTTTAATAGAGTTTAATAATTCTTGAATATTTTCATAACGCGCTAAACCTTCGGTAGACTTATCATTAAATAATTCCTTCACTAAATTAGTGTGCTTACCCACTTGAACGGCAACATCATAAGCATTATGTTTAGTGAGTTGATTTTGAAAATACTTAATCATGGTCACAAACTCTTCAATAGCCGTAAGCGTACCTGCTTTAAATCCAAAGCCTTTCGCTTTTTCTAGTACTTCAAAAAAAGTAATATTTTGTTCACCTGCTATGACCAAACATTTTTCCATGGTGGTTTTTCCAATACCTCTTGCAGGATAATTGATAATTCTTTTAAGTCCTTCTTCGTCCTTGGTATTGGCGATAATTCTTAGATAAGCGATATAATCTTTTACCTCTTTTCTTTGATAGAAGCTAAGCCCACCATAGATCTTATAAGCAATGCCCGTTCTTCTTAAGCTTTCCTCGAAGGATCTACTTTGTGCATTCGTTCTATATAAAATAGCAAAGTCTTTATTATAAAAATGATTTCTTAATTTATTTTCTTGAATGGCGTCGGCTACAAATTTACCTTCATCATTATCGGTCATAGTGCGCACTAGCTTAATTTTATCGCCCGCTTCGTTTTCTGTCCATAACTCTTTAGGAATTTGCCCGACATTATTTTTAATAACATGATTCGCAACGCCAATAATGGACTGACTACTTCTATAATTTTGTTCCAGCTTCACTAGCTTCACATCGTCGTAATCTTTTTGGAACTGTAAAATATTTTCAATGGTCGCACCGCGGAAACTATAAATACTTTGTGCGTCATCTCCCACCACGCATAAATTTTCATGCACGGCTGCTAGTAATTTTGCAATTTGATATTGTACGGGATTGGTATCCTGATACTCATCAATTAAAATATATTTAAACTTATGTTGGTACTTGTGTAAGACTTCTGGAAAATTTTGTAATAGCTCATGCATTTTAAAAAGCAAATCATCAAAGTCCATTGCCCCATTTTTAAAACAACGTGCTGCATAGCTAGCATATATATCTGCAATGGCAGGTCGGTTCGACCTTGCATCTTCCTGCTTTAAAAAAGCATCCATTGCGTATTCAGCTGGGCCTACTAATGCATTCTTTGCACCAGAGATACGATTATGTACAATATTGGGTTTATATAATTTATCATCTAAACCCATATCGTTCACTACTGCTTTTATCACAGAGCGTGAATCATCGGTATCATAAATGGTAAAACTTTTTGGATAACCTAACTTATCTGCCTCAGCCCTTAGTATTCTTGCAAAGACACTGTGAAAAGTACCAATATATAAATTACGCGCATCTGTATTGCCTAGCGCTTTTTCAACACGTTCTTTCATCTCGGCTGCTGCCTTATTGGTAAAAGTGAGCGCCAATATATTAAAAGAATCCACTCCACTGTGCATTAGATGCGCCACACGGGTGGTTAAAACCTTTGTTTTACCACTACCCGCTCCAGCAATAATCATTAAGGGGCCTTTAATATGTAATACCGCCTCTAATTGCTTTTCGTTCAAACCATTTAAATACGCATCTTGCATGCAGCGAAGATACGGGCAAGAACTTTCATTCTACTAAGAGGTGGAAAACTAAAAATGAAAACTTTCTATAAAAATAAACCCCTCCCGAATGAACGGGAAGGGTTTATACTATTTTAAAACTGAGAAAAGAAATTACTTCTTCTCTAACAATTGAAAGAATTGATCTAATTGAGGAAGGATCACAATTCTTGTTCTACGATTTCTTGCTCTATTTTCTGAGGTATTATTTTCAGCAACAGGCATGTATTCACTTCTACCAGCCGCTGTCATACGCTTAGGATCGATACCATAAGTGTCTTCTAATAGACGAACAATAGTAGTAGCTCTTTTCACACTTAAGTCCCAGTTGTCTTCCATTAAACTACCACCGCTAATTAATTGCTTAGAATCGGTATGGCCTTCTACCATAAACTCAATAGCAGGTTGTGCCGCTAATACTTTAGCTACTTTACCTAAAACTACTTTTGCTTTATCAGTAATGTTGAAGCTGCCACTTTTAAATAATAATTTATCAGAAATGTCAACGTATACAACACCTTTATCTACTTTCACATTGATATCTCCGTCGCTTAAATCGCCAATCGCACCTTTCAAATTCATCACCAAGTTCATGTTGATAGAATCTTTGCGGGCCATTGAACTTTGTAAGCCTTGGATATATAAATCCTTAGCACCAATATTGTCTAATGACTTTTTAATACTTTCTGCTTGTGCACCAGTCACCACAGACATATCTTTTAATTGACTTAAAACAACATTGTTATTTGATTTTAAGAAATCGACTTGTTTGTTTAATTCGTCAATAGTGCTTTGTAATGATTTTGTTCTATCAGAAGCTCTTTCGGCATCTGTCTTACTTTTAGTGATGGCATCTTGTGCATCACGGTATTTACCTTGTAAATCTGCATACGCTCCATTCAACTGGCCGTATTTAGCTTCTGCATCTTGCAATTTCTTTGGACTTACGCAAGAGTAAGCACCAATGCTTAGAATGGCAAGCGCTAAAAAAATTTTACTTTTCATACTGTATCTGTTTTATTAAAAAATGAATATATATAGGTCTAGGACAAAAATACTAATATAGTTTATACCGAAAAACAATATTTTGTTAAACAAAGGACTAATTTTCCAAGTCTTCGGTGATCCCATATTCAGGGATATAGCCCTTAAACTGCTTGAAAAACTGCACTATTTTGTATTTATCCGCTTTTTCGTCGGCTGAAGCAAAAAAAGGCTCTGCAAAAACCACCCTTCTTTGAGCAAAATCAAAACCCACCGTCACAATCGGAATATGAGCATTTTTGGCAATATGATAAAAGCCAGACCTAAGCTTTCTGACCTTTTTTCGGGTTCCTTCTGGAGAAAGGGCTAAATGAAAACGCTCTTTTTTATTAAATATTTCCACGACCTGGTCTACCATATTATGCTTCTGCTGCCTGTCCACTGGGTAGGCGCCCAAATAACGTAAAAGCCAACCCAAGGGTGGCCAAAAAAGTTCGCTTTTGCCTAAAAAATGTACAAATTCAAAATGCAATTTTTTACGAACGGCTAGACCTATAAAAAAATCAACCCAATGTGTATGAGGTGCTACTATCATAATAGACTTAGGTAATTCAAAATGAAATTTACCTTCAATTCTCCAGCCTCTAATGTTGAACAGCCACCAAGCAAGTAATTGTTGCATAATTTATAAAATTGAAGATAACCAAAAAACTTAAATAATAAATGATGATAGGCATCATTCACTTAGCTTTTCTAATAAATGGGCATTATGATTTGGATCGACCATTTCAGACAAAACGGGAATTAATTCTACTTTAGGGAGCACTTGGTTTTGTGCATTTTTTTCATACCACTTGTCATAGTATTTCAACAAAATAGAAAAAGCTTCTTTTAATTCGCCTTGTTTAATATGCTCAACAGCGTTTTTAGTTTCTAAGCCCCCTAATCTTTTTTGAATTCTTTCCGTGGCCTCTACTAAACTTTGCTGATCAAATTTTCCATAACCCTCTAGAATAAATAAAAGCCTTTGTTCAAAAGGAATGGTCATAAAATAACAAGTACTGTTTCGCATCAAATGAAATAAAGGGGTAGGAATTAATACCGTTCCAATTCTTTGACTTTCATCTTCTATCCAAATAG
>Ga0315899_10001296_pt1 | contig 28728 bp, 25 predicted proteins | sample LakEriMetagenome_2_FD_203518 | JGI IMG/M metagenome (GOLD analysis project Ga0315899, IMG submission 203518) | Freshwater fungal communities from buoy surface, Lake Erie, Ohio, United States - Buoy 4 MA112 | ecosystem: Environmental > Aquatic > Freshwater > Lake | place: USA: Lake Erie, Ohio... | reverse complement strand
ATTTGTCGAGTAAGCTCGCCAGCCCGCGCGCAGGAAAGCGCTTCTCGTCCAAATCTTCGGACTGGATAAGTTGCTTCAATAGCCGAAGCTGATCATCCGTATCGATAATCGTGAAGTTGCTCTGTAGACCAATGACTTCGGCATGGCGGCGCAGCAGTTTTGCGCCAATACTATGGAAGGTGCCAAGCCATGGCATCCCCTCCACCGCTGACCCAACCATCGCGCCAATGCGTTCCCGCATTTCGCGCGCCGCCTTATTGGTGAAAGTGACGGCCAGGATCTCCGACGGCCATGCTTGGCGCGTGTATAAAATCTGCGCCATTCGCGCGGTCAGCGCGGCCGTTTTGCCGGTGCCTGCGCCCGCCAGCAGGAGCACAGGTCCTTCGGTCGTCAGCACAGCTTCACGCTGCGGCGGGTTTAACCCGCGCAACCAAGGCGGTTCCGTTTGCGACGGATCAGTCTGGACCGGAGTTTCTGACATAAGCGAACAGTTAGGGAACAACGCGACGAACCGCAAGCGCTGTTCGGTTACATGGGGGAACTATAATGCGCCGGAAAGTGCGCGCGCCGTTAAAGCGCCGCGGGCCGCAATAATGTGAGTTTTGCTTTACCGACATTGCGGACGGTATCGATCGTGAAGCCCTTCACCTCGACATCTTCCTTGATGCTCGTTTCAACGCTAATCCAAGCTGAAGGCGCGAACCAACCAAAGCGACCCAGCTTATCCAGCGCGACTGAACCTGCGCCGCTTAAATAAGGTGGATCCATTAAGACGATATCCGCCGGCTTTATTGCAGTGCCCAGCGACAATACTGAGGATTTCCGCACATCACTTTGGTCTTTTGCGCCCAGCTTATGGATGTTCGTGGCAAGGGCATCGAGCGCGAGCGCATCCTGTTCGACGAACGTGCAATGCGCCGCGCCACGCGACAATGCCTCGAGACCAAGCGCGCCAGACCCAGCAAATAGGTCAAGGACACGCAAATCTTCAAACGATCCCAGTCGACTGGTCAGCATAGAGAACAATGTTTCACGTGTGCGGTCAGCCGTCGGGCGGGTTGTGTCGCCCTTCGGCGCAATCAGCGGCCGCGAACGCCACTGGCCGGAAATGATACGCATTATTTTAACGTCTTTCGAAATTCGATAAGGTCCACGCGGCGCACTTCGCCAACGGTGCCGGGCGCAAGCTCGCCCAATACGAACGGGCCATAACGCGTGCGGATCAGGCGGCTAACCTCAAGTCCTAAATGTTCCAGCACGCGGCGGACTTCGCGGTTTTTGCCTTCGGTCAGCGTCATTTCGACCCAGCCATTGCGGCCCGTGCGGCGTTCCAAATTGGCGTCGATCTTACCATATTTCACGCCTTCAATCTCAATGCCGTGGATCAGCTCTTCCAATTGTTCCTGACTGACATCGCCAAAGCAACGCGCGCGATAGGTACGTTCAACACCGGTCGATGGTAATTCCATCTGGCGTTTGAATTCACCGTCATTGGTGAGCAATAACAAGCCTTCGGTGTTGAGATCGAGCCGACCAATTGGCATCAGGCGAGGCAAATCCTTGGGCAGAACGTCATAAATCGTTTTGCGCCCGCTAAAGTCGCGTTCAGCGGTCAAGCAGCCTTCGGGTTTGTGGAACATGTATAGCTGCGTAGGCGCAGGCTGACCCACAGCCTTGCCATCCACAGCGACGCCACGCAGCGAATTTAGCAAGGTTGCGGGTGTTTCCACCCTTTCATTGTTCAGCGTGACTCGGCCATCGGCAATCATGCGTTCTATTTCGCGCCGCGATGCGACGCCAGCGCGCGCGAGCAGCTTTGCAATGCGCTCTTCACCATCCTTGCGTTCCAAGGCGCCTTTGCTTGGACCAGCATTTGGGTTGGGTTTACGAGACGGTTTGCTGTCCCAACGCAGACGCGGTGGCTTGGTAGGACGGGCAGGTGCTTTTGACGGAGGTTTAACCATGTCCGCGCCTTTGACGCATATTGCTTCAAAAGTCACTGGCCATTCAGGAAAATGCCGTTAGTCATCTTCGCAATAATCTCGGAGGGGTCCAAATGTCGGTCGATTTGCTGCGTTTTATCATTTTTGCGGGCATTTTGCTCGCGCTGCCATTGATTGCGCTGACCGTTCCGGCTTTCCGGCCATATTTACGCAAAAACCCTGTCATTACGTTTTTGTTGGGTATTTCGAGCGGCTTTCCGCTGACCTTGCTTGTCGCAACAATGACATTTTGGTTGGCAAAGGTGGGCATTGACACCGCGACCATCGGTTTTGCGGTGGCGTTGGGTATTCCTTACACGATAAAATTCCTCTGGGCTCCGTTGGTCGATAAGCTGCATCTGCCGGTTTTGACCAAGTTGTTCGGCCAGCGCCGAAGCTGGTTGTTCTTCGTTCAGGCATTGCTGTTCGTTTCGATCTGGCAACTGGGTGCGAGCAATCCGCAGCCGGGTGACATGGGGATGTTCGCGATTTGGGCATTGATCACCGCGTTCCTATCGGCAACGCAGGATATCGTTATTGACGCTTATCGTATCGAAATTTTGGACGAAGAAGAATTCGCGCACGGCACGGCGACAAACCAGTTCGGCTATCGCACGGGTAATTTGATTGCTGGCGCAGGGACCATTTATTTTGCATCGCAAGAGGGATTGGGCCTTGGATGGTCGACGGCTTATGGCCTGACCGCATTTTGCATCATTCCGGCCATCATCGGCGCGTTATGGGCGGGGCCAGGCAAATTTGTGGATCGTTTCGCTCATGTGGAGGGCATGAAGCCTAAGCAGTGGCTGACTGAGGCTGTCGTTAACCCGTTCCGGGAATTTTTAACACGGCATGGGGCGTTCCTCATCCTTGGCTTTGTCCTTGTTTATAAGGTGGGCGATGCCATGGGGCAGGCGATGTTAAGCCCGATGATCGTCGATCTGGGCTTTTCAGATCTGGATTATATTTCCGCCAATAAATTATGGGGCTTCGGCGCATTGATTGTGGGGTCTGCTTTGGGCGCGCCCTTCATCTTGTGGCTTGGCATGGGCCGTGCTTTACTTATCTCAGGCCTGTTGATGATGTTTTCCAACATCATGTTCATGGTCTTAGCGGCTACGGGCAATAGTTACTGGATGATGGTTGCCGCCATTTGCACCGAAAATTTGACCAGTGGCATCGGCTTGACGGTATTCGCCACCTATTTGTCGGGATTGTCGAGTATCGCCTACACCGCGACGCAATTTGCGTTGCTGTCGTCTTTCGCGGGCGTTGGCCGCACGTTCATGGCCGGGCCAGCGGGCATACTTGCAGAAAATGTTGGCTGGGTTGGCTTTTGGGGCTTTACTGTTGTCGCCGCTATTCCCGGCATGATCTTGCTTTGGGTGTTGTGGAGTAAAGGCTATGTTGTGCAAAGCATCCAGCAAGTTGCGGCTGTCGATGAAAAGGCGATGAAGGATCCGGTTGGGCCGATACGAATCCTTGGCTTCTTGCTCGTCGTCGCTGGCCTCATCGGACTGCTCCTCTCAAAACTTTTAGAGTTCGCTAACGACATCACATGGTCATTCGCAGCTCTGCTTGTCGCCGGAGGATTACTGGCTTGGAAAGGGCAGTCGAAGCGCGCGTCTCAGTCCGGTGTCTGATCATTAAGCCGCAATACTTCACCAGCTAAATATAGTGAGCCGCAGATAAGGACATTGGCTGGTGCTTGCTGCTCGGGCATGTGCTTGAGGGCAGTGACAATGTCGTTTGCTGCCCGTGTTTTGGTGATCTGCAGTTTAGTATGCGACAAATCACATAGTTCGATTGGCGTGTGATGCTCATGTCCCGCTATTGGCACAGCCGTTAGCGAAGCAATCTTCGGTGCAAAGGGCGTGAGGAAGCCAAGCGCATCCTTATTTTTCAACATGCCGATTATGACATGCACGGACGCACCGTTTTCCAGTGTTTTGGCAATCGCGGCGCCTGCGTCGGGGTTATGGCCACCATCCAGCCAGATCTGCGAACCGTCGGGCAGTAATTCTGTCAGGGGGCCTGCTGCCAGTATTTGCATCCGTGCGGGCCAGCGTGTCCATTCCATTGCGGCGGACAATGCGGCCTCTGGTATGTGGATTGCCGTTTGATGCCGCAGCATCGCCACCGCCAAGGCTGCATTATCCGCCTGATGCGTGCCCGACATGTGGGGCAGGGGTAGGTTTAGCTTTCCAGCCGCATCGCGGTAATGCAGTCGGCCCTCATATACTGTCGCGTCCCAGCTTTCGCTGCGCGCCTGTAATATTGCATTTTGCACCGACGCTTGCGCGGCAACAGTGCTTGCCATGGAGGCGCTATATTTTTGCGTGACTAAAGGCGCGCCAGACTTGGCAATGCCTGCCTTTTCAAAGGCGATGCGGTCAAGCGGACGCATGTTGGGCACGCCATCTTCTGGCGCCAACAAAAACGCCTCATGATCCAAGCCCAGAGAGGCAATGCCGCACGCTACGGGCTTGGTTAGAACATTGGTGGCGTCTAACCGTCCGCCAAGGCCAACTTCGACAATGCACGCATCGGCCTTTGTTCGCGCAAAGGCGCAGAAGGCAACGGCGGTGGTAACTTCAAAAAAGCTCGCCTCCAACCCTTCGGCATGATCGAGGACTTCGGAAAGGAGTGCGGACAGAGTTGCATCGTCAATCAAGCGTCCCGCAACCCTTATACGCTCGTTAAAGCGCACCAGATGCGGGCTGGAATAGACATGTGCCGTTAGCCCCGCCGCCTCAATTGCACCGCGTAGGAAGGCACAGGTCGAACCCTTGCCGTTGGTGCCTGACACATGGAAGACTGGCGGGAGATGAAGATGTGGGTTGCCAAGCCGATCCAGCAACGCTGCGATGCGTCCAAGGCCCAAAACATCCTTGCCAGGCGACAGCATGGTCAGTCGGTCAAGTTGCGCCTGAACGGCAGGGTCAGTGGATGTAGCGTGATCAGGCATGTAGTGCCAAATAGCTTCCGAAAAACAATCCGTCACCCTGAACTTGTTTCAGGGTCCATTGCGCGGCAAAACCGGCGGCCCATGCTTAGAAATAGACCCTGAAACAAGTTCAGGGTGACGGCGGGGTAGTATTACAATCCATTCAATCAAGCTGCCTTCTTCTCCGGCGCGAGATAGCCGATGAGCTGCGACAACACACCGCGTAAGTCGTGGCGGTGGGTGACCATGTCGATCATGCCATGCTCCAACAAATATTCTGCGCGCTGGAAACCTTCGGGTAGTTTTTCGCGGATCGTCTGTTCAATCACGCGCTGCCCGGCAAAGCCGATGAGCGCACCAGGTTCGGCAATCTGTACATCGCCCAACATCGCATAAGACGCGGTTACGCCTCCCGTGGTCGGGTCAGTCAGCACAACGATGTAGGGCAATCCGGCATCATGCAGCATCTGGATGGCAACCGTCGAACGCGGCATTTGCATCAGGCTTAATATGCCCTCTTGCATACGCGCGCCGCCCGCTGCGGTGAAGATAACATAAGGACATTTCGCCCGGATTGCGGCCTTTACCGCATCGATGAAGGCTTCGCCAACTGCCATGCCCATGGACCCCCCCATAAAGGCGAAATCCTGCACGCTGACGACGACAGTTTGTCCGTTGATATCGCCGCGTGCGGTTTTCATGGCGTCCTTTTCGCCCGTGGCAAGACGTGCGGCCTTGATCCGGTCGACATATTTTTTTGTGTCTCTGAACTTCAACGGGTCTTCGCCCACGACCGGCGGTTTGAGAATCTCATAGCTCCCATTGTCGAATAAAGCATCAAAGCGAGCAGCAGGGCCAATGCGTCCATGATGATCGCATTTGGGGCAGACGGACTGATTTTCCTCAAATTCGCGCAGGAAAATCATCGCCTCGCAACCCTTGCATTTGTGCCAAAGCGTTTCGGCGGTCTCGCGCTTGGCTATGAAGGGAATGGCGTTACGGACGCGGGTGACCCAATTCATGTTCAGACCTTTCTGGCGGCAACAATGGCTTGCTTTAAGGATGCGACATAATCGCGGACAGGACCAGCGGCGTTCGCGCCATGCTGGGCAACTATTTCAACAATGGCAGAACCAACGACAACGCCATCGGCAACGCGCGCGATATTGGCAGCTTGTTCGGGGGTGCGGATGCCAAAGCCGACTGCGATAGGTAGATCGGTATGTGCCTTAAGGCGTGCAACAGCGTCATCAATGCTCGTCTGTGCGGCGACTTGTAGGCCGGTGATACCAGCGACGCTGACATAATATAAGAAACCCGACGCGCCAGTTAGGACCGTGGGTAAGCGCGCCGCGTCTGTTGTGGGTGTCGCCAAGCGGATAAGGTCAATGCCTGCGTTGCGCAAAGCAGGGCCAAGCTCCGGGTCTTCTTCGGGTGGAATATCGACGCAGATGACGCCGTCGACGCCTGCCTTGTTGCATTCGGACGCAAACCAGTCACCACCGCGAATTGTCATCGGGTTGGCATAGCCCATCAGGACAAGTGGCGTGTCGGGATGGCGTTTGCGAAAAGCAGCGGCGAGGGCGAAGATATCCGCCGTCGTGGTGCCAGCATTCAAGCTGCGGATATTCGCCTCTTGAATAGCAGGGCCGTCGGCCATCGGGTCCGTGAATGGCATGCCGAGTTCAATGACATCCGCACCACCCGCGACGAGTGCGTCTAGATTAGCAGCCGTGTCGCCATCACCCGCAGTGATGAAGGCCACGAGCGCGGGGTGGGGTTTGGAAAAGGCAGCGGAGAGGCGGGTCATTCTGCCTCCCTTTGGTCATCCTGAACTTGTTTCAGGATAACATGCGACGACATCGTTTTATCCCGAAACAAGTTCGGGATGACGAGTATAGCGGTTTTCATATCGTCGTCCCCAAAGCCTCGGCAACGGTGAAGATATCCTTATCCCCACGTCCACACAGGTTGGCGAGGATGATCTGGTCGCGCTCCATCTTCTTCGCTTCGCGTTCCACGGCGGCAATGGCGTGGGCTGGTTCCAGCGCGGGGATGATGCCTTCGGTGCGGCAGAGCAATTGGAACGCAGCAAGCGCCTCGGTGTCTGTCACGCTGTCATAGCGCACACGGCCAATTTCCTTGAGCCAGCTATGCTCCGGACCAATGCCGGGATAATCCAGACCGGCCGAAATCGAATGCGCCTCGGCAATTTGGCCGTCATCATCCTGCAAAAGATATGTCTTATTGCCATGCAATACGCCGGGGCGACCGCCGGCAAGACTTGCGGCATGTTCTTTCTCAAGACCATGACCTGCCGCTTCAATGCCGAGCATCGCAACATCCTTGTCATCCAAGAATGGATGGAACAGGCCAATCGCGTTCGAACCACCGCCAATAGCAGCCACAAGCAAGTCGGGCAGGCGATTGATACGGCTGAGCATTTGCGCACGCGCTTCCTTGCCGATCACGCTTTGAAAATCGCGGACCAATTCGGGATAGGGATGTGGCCCAGCCGCGGTGCCGATAATGTAGAATGTATCGTGTACGTTAGCGACCCAGTCACGCAGACCTTCGTTCATCGCGTCCTTCAACGTGCCTGCACCGCTCGTGACCGGAATGACCTCAGCGCCCAATAAGCGCATGCGGAAGACATTGGGCTGTTGCCGTTCAATATCCTTGGCACCCATATAGATGAAGCAGGGCAAACCAAAACGGGCACAGACGGTTGCCGTAGCAACGCCATGCTGGCCAGCACCGGTTTCCGCGATGATACGTGTTTTGCCCATACGAATGGCGAGCAAAATCTGGCCAATGCAATTGTTAATCTTGTGCGCGCCGGTATGATTCAGCTCATCACGCTTGAACCAGATTTGCGCGCCTTTTCCTAACGGCGCGTCCTTACGGACCTCCTCGGTCAGGCGCTCGGCATAATATAACGGCGACGGGCGGCCGACATAATGTTCGAGCAGATCGTCGAACTGAGCCGCAAAGGCGGGATCCTGCTGCGCCGCGCGATATTCGCGCTCCAGATCAAGGACGAGCGGCATAAGCGTTTCGGCGACATAGCGCCCACCGAACTGACCAAAATGGCCGCGTTCGTCGGGTTGGTTGCGAAGGGAGTTCGGAATGGGTTTAGCGATTGTCATGGTCCCGCACCGCTTGGCAGAAGGCCGCAATCTTGTCCACATCCTTGATACCCGGAGCGGATTCTACACCCGATGATGTGTCGACCAATTGCGCGCGTGTTTGGTCCAAAGCGTCCTTTACATTGTCAGGGGTCAGCCCGCCTGCAAGGCCCCAAGGCAGCTTATGTTTATGCGCGGCGAGCAACGACCAGTCAAAGCGTGTGCCTGTGCCGCCTGGTAAGGCCTGTGCGGGCGCATCGAAAAGGATAAGATCAGCAACATCAACATATTCATCGGCATTTTTGAGCGATGCCGCATCCCGAACACCAAATGCCTTCCAGATTTCGATGTCCAAGGTGCTTTTTATAGCACGCAGCCATGCTGCAGTTTCCGACCCATGAAATTGTACAATATCGGGTTTGACGACCTCAATCGCCTTGGTGGCAAGGCCAGGCTCGGCATTCACCAGCAATAGAACGACTTTAAGCGAGGATGGCGCCCGCATCCGCAAAGCTGCGGCGTGTTCCAATTCAACATGGCGTGGGCTTTTTTCAAAATGGACGAGGCCTATATGCGATGCGCCTGCTTTGGCGGCGGCATCAATGCTGGCTTCGGTGCTCAGGCCGCAGATTTTTATCTGTGTGTTCATATAGGCCCTAATAGCCGCCACTTGCGCTCCCGTCATGCTGAACTTGTTTCAGCATCCATCGCGCCGCCGCGACCCACATTTCGTTAGGAAAAATGGACCCTGAAACAAGTTCAGGGTGACAAGAGGGATGGAGGCAGATCGACATGCCAAAACCAGTTCAGCATGACAGCTTCTCAGTGCGGCTATAATGTACCCATAATCGCCCGTGCAGCTTCGTCAGGGCTTTCTGCCTTGGTAATCGGCCTTCCGATAACCAAAATGCTCGCACCGTCGTCACGGGCTTGCTTGGGCGTCACAGTGCGTTTCTGGTCGGCGGCTGTTCCACCAGCAGGACGAAGACCGGGGACGACGAAGAATCCATCATTCCACGCCTTTTTCGCGGCTTTCACTTCATGTCCTGAACAGACAATACCATCAAGACCAGCTTCCTGCGCCAGAGCGGCCAAGCGAGCGACTTGAAGTTCCGCACTGTCGGATACGCCAACCCGGTTTAGGTCATGATTGTCCAGGCTGGTCAGCACGGTCACCGCGACCACTTTGGTATGCAAGCCTGCGGCCGCTTTGGCATCCTCCATCATCGCGCGGCCACCTGCGGCGTGGATGGTAACTATTGCAGGTTCAAGCGTGTTAATCGCCTGCATCGCCTTGGCAACGGTGTTTGGGATGTCGTGCAATTTAAGGTCGAGGAAAATGGGAAGGCCCAGTTTCTGCACCTCATGTACCCCATGATGTCCATTGGCGCAGAAAAATTCGAGGCCGAGTTTCACCCCACCAACTTGTCCCTTGATGCGGCGGGTCAATTCCAACGCGTCGTCCAGATAGGGCGTATCGATGGCGACGAAGATTGGGTTGGTCATATCGTATCCACAGCAGTGTAAGCAGGGGGGGGAGAGACTGGAGGCGGGAAAGCCGATGTCTGCTGATTGCCCTCCAGCGTCAATATGCGCCGTTTCAAACGCCAAATCTGCGTGCGGTGCAAAAGGTATAGAGGCAAAAATCCAATCAGGAATGCGACAACAACTAACGCCGGTAATTTGGTATCGAGGCGAAGACCGCCCCAAAGGCTGACCGACACAGGGGCCCAATTGTTGGTCGCGAACACAATCAACCCGATAATGACCGTCACCCAAATCAGCGTTTTTAGAAAGCGCATCGTTCGGCTTCTCCTTCTGAAGCATATCTTATGGAAACTTTACCCCTTTGGGTAGGGTTTAGTGCCTTTTCGTCCAATATGCTTCAAACAGGGACGGGGGCTTAGCCAAATACGCGGTCGAAAATTGTGTCGATATGCTTGAAATGATAATCAAGATTGAAGCGATCCTCGATTTCCGATGCAGTCATTTTTGCGGTGACATCGGGGTCCGCTTTAAGCAGTTCCATTAACGATTCTGCGCCATCCGACTCCCACACCTTCATCGCATTTCGCTGCACAATGCGGTAGCTGTCCTCACGGCTGATACCCGCTTGGGTCAGGGCTAACAGCACGCGCTGCGAATGGACCAGTCCACCCATGCGGTCGAGATTTTTTTGCATACGATCAGGGTAGATTAACAACTTGTCTATGACACCCGTCAGGCGGCCCAGCGCGAAATCGAGCGTGATGGTGGCATCGGGGCCAATATAGCGCTCAACGCTTGAATGGCTGATGTCGCGCTCATGCCATAAAGCGACATTTTCGAGCGCGGGTGTGACATAACCACGCACCATGCGTGCAAGGCCCGTCAGGTTTTCAGTGAGCACAGGGTTGCGCTTATGCGGCATGGCAGAGCTGCCCTTTTGACCCGGCGAGAAATATTCCTCAGCCTCCAGAACCTCTGTGCGTTGTAAATGACGCACTTCGGTCGCCAGTCGCTCAATCGATGAGGCGATGACACCCAGCGTCGCAAAATACATGGCGTGACGGTCGCGCGGTATGACTTGGGTTGAGACTGGCTCCACCGTAAGACCAAGCTTTGCGGCAACATGCGCCTCAACCTCTGGATCGATATTGGCAAAGGTGCCGACGGCGCCCGAAATCGCGCAGGTCGCAATTTCGGCGCGTGCCGCAACCAAACGTGCGCGACCACGGGCAAACTCTGCATAAGCTTGCGCCAGCTTCATCCCAAAGGTCACGGGTTCGGCATGTATGCCATGGCTGCGGCCAATTGTCGGCGTGAACTTATGTTCCATCGCGCGGGTTTTTATAGCGGCAAGAAGTGCATCCATATCCGCAAGCAAAAGGTCCGTCGCTTGCGTCAATTGGACGGCAAGGCAGGTGTCGAGCACATCGGATGATGTCATCCCCTGATGCATGAAGCGCGCCTCGTCGCCAACTTGTTCGGCAACCCATGTCAGGAATGCGATAACGTCATGCTTTGTAACGGCCTCAATGGCATCAATGGCCGCGACGTCGATTGTTGGGTTTGTATCCCACCATTTCCATAAGGCTTGAGCAGCAGAAGCAGGCACAACGCCGCGTTGGGCCAGTGCATCTGTGGCATGCGCTTCAATTTCGAACCAAATGCGGAATCGGTTTTCCGGTTCCCAAATCTTTACCATGTCGGGGCGGGAATAACGTGGGATCATAAGAAACGCTTTCGGCTGATATCGGGAGTCGTGGTCCCGTTAGCAGGCGTAGGGTTTGGCGTCAAAACGCCTGCCAAAAAAGAAGGGCGCGGGTTTTACGCCGCGCCCTTCATGTTCAAGTTCTTAAGCGATTAGAAATCGATCGACACGCGTCCATAAACAAACCGTCCGCTGAAGCCGAATGGCGACTGGGAGCTATATGGCAAGAACGCATTGTTAAAACCATAGCTGACGCCATCTACTGTGCCAAAGGGCAGGCGGTCTGGATATGTGTCGAGCAGGTTGTTTGCACCAAATGCGACGGAAACAGACTCCACTGGTTTAAAGCGGAACTCGAGATCTGTGACCCACTTCGGCGACAAGAAGATGTCACCGGGGACGTCACCTGGCGCAAGCGCGATATTGTTGTTGTTTGCCGCTGTCGAGAAGCCACTTGGCAAGAACACTTCACCATAACGGTTGGTGCGTAACGTCATGCCAACATTGTTATAATCCCAATCAAGTCCGACGTTCAGCTTGTTCTTCGGCTGGCCATCGGTGAGGCGGAAGCTTTCCTGACGTGCGAACAGGCGTTGCGCGGTGAAACCAGAAAATACCCGGCGATCCGTGATTTTCGTGTCATTCAAATTATAGCCAACACTCACGCGGAATTGGCCGAGGCCAAATTCGGGTACGCGGTAGCTTGCGACGACATCAAGACCGGTGGTCTTAGTATCGATACCGTTGATGAAGAAGCGTGCCGAGCTAACGCCGGTAACGCTTGCCGCGGTTAGTAACGCTGAAACATCTGTACCCTGAAGGTTTTCCGTCAGCGTGATGCGATCATCAATCTGAATGTTGTAGTAATCCGCAGTAATGCTCAGCCCGCTAATTGGAGTAAAAGTAACACCCGCACCCAGATTGATGGATTTTTCTGGCTTAAGAGGCTGCGCACCCAAAGCGACAGCAACTGGGGACGAAACAGGGAATGTTCCGACTTCGATTAAGACACCGCCGACATTGTTCGTGGAGGTTGCCGCAAAAGACTGCTGCGCAAGGCTTGGTGCACGGAAACCGGTGGAAACTGAACCACGCAAAGCAACGCCATCAATCACTTCGAAACGCGCGGCGGCCTTACCGTTGATGGTATCACCAAAGTCGCTGAAATGCTCGTAACGGCCAGCCACTTGAAGCGTCAGCTGGTCTGTTATGTCCGCATCGAGTTCCGCGTAACCAGCAAAACTGTCACGCGACACGTCGGTTTCGTTGGCAGGACGGAAACCTGGAAACACTTGGGCACCGCCGGCCGCGTTGAATGGCGCTGCTGAAAACGGCCCGTTGACATAGCTTTGCAGTTCGCCAGCAACGATCTTGTAGTTCTCGTTGCGATATTCGCCACCAAAAGCGAAGGAAACGCTTTTGCCGATGCCAATGTCCAAATCACGGCGCATGTCGAGGTTGATTGAGGTTTGGCCCGAGCGCAGTCCACCTGAATCGAAACGGCGGGCACTCGCTACGCCGCCAAGCGAGGTGTTGACGGTGTTTTCGATTGTGTAGTCCAAACGGTTCGATCCGTAGACGGCCGAGAGATCATAATCCCATCCGCCGGTCGCGCCACGAAGGCCCGCCGCAGCAGAAATGTCGACAATTTTACTGGCGATCAATGGCAAGAAGCCGTCTGCGTAGAGGGGGACGAATGAGGTAGTCGATGCCGCAAAGTCGCGGTTACGAGCGTCGGCAGAGCGACGGTAGAAGCCGGCGCCATTGCCGTCGCGCGCGCCATAGCTGCCGAAGGTATAAAATTCGGCAGTATCGGAGAATTCATAACCCGCGTTCACGAAGAAGTTTAGGTCTTTGGATACACCATCACCATAACGGTGGGCATAACGGTTGAATGTAGCTTCGCGTGGGTCGCCAGCTGCGAAATAGTTGCGGCGGATATCCGGGCCGGAACGGTTCGTGGGCGAGCGGTCCTTATATTCCGCTGTAAGGTTCACATAACCGCTTTCGCCCAATGGCAGGCCAAAGTTGGACGCGAATGTATATGTGTCGCCATCGCGACGTTTACGGTCTTCACCCGTGTACGTTATAACTGGGTTATCGCCGCCCGTAATAGCGTTGGTGGTTGGGTTGATTGTAGGACTGCTAGTAGTGAGTGCGACGGTGTCGACCTGGCCGACATCTTCCATTTTGGTTATATACTTGCCAAATGTTGCCTGCGCGCGGCCGCCCATGCCTTTTTTCAATTGGACGTTGATGACGCCCGCAATCGCATCGGAACCATATTGCGACGCGGCACCGTCACGCAGCACTTCGAGGCGCTCAATCGCCAATGGCGGAATGGTGTTGAGGTCGACTGCTGTTGACCCACGGCCAACTGAGCCGTTCAAGTTGACGAGAGCAGACTGGTGACGACGCTTGCCGTTGATAAGCACCAGAACCTGATCAGGCGCAAGGCCGCGCAGTGTTGCAGGACGCAGAGAGTCGGTTCCATCCGTCAGCGAAGGTTGTGGGAAGTTGAACGATGGAACAAGCTGGTTAAGCAATTTGTTGGTTTCGGTCTGGCCGCTGTTCAACAAGGCCTCAGCCGAGATGATGTCGACAGGAACTGTGCTATCTGCGACAGTACGGTCCGTGCGGCGTGTGCCGGTGACGATAATAGCATCTAAACCAGTTGCTTCTTCGACGGCCGCATCTTGCGGTGCGCTGTCTTGCGCAAAGGCCGGATTTGCCGCGGCCACAAAAAGAGCAGTGGTCGAAACCGTCACTGCCAGTGCTGACATTAGCTTGAGCGTCTTCATTATTTTTCCCCGATTTACGTATTAATTAAGTTTACTTTAACGAATCTGGCACTTTGAAGCGACAAGTTCCAGTAAAGTCGTAAAATTGAAATATTTTGCTATTGCTGTGTGACTTTATGGCAACGCGATCATATGAGAACAAACTCTTAAAATTGCATTTAGCTGTGGATTGCTGAAATCGTCGCTTTGCGACAGCGGACTGGCCCGCTATCGGCATATTTATGTCTGATATTGTTGATGCTCCAGCAGAAGATCCTTTTGACGCGATAGTCGACGCGCCGTTTGATGCGGCTTTGTCGGAACGGTACCTGATCTATGCGATGTCGACGATAACCGCGCGTTCGCTGCCTGACTTGCGTGATGGACTTAAACCGGTACATCGGCGTTTATTGTGGGCGATGCGCCTGTTAAAGCTTGATCCAGCGAGCGGGTATAAGAAATGCGCCCGCGTCGTCGGTGATGTGATCGGTAAATATCACCCGCATGGCGACCAGTCGGTATATGATGCGATGGTCCGCCTCGCGCAGACATTCTCTCTTCGCTATCCATTGGTCGATGGGCAAGGCAATTTCGGCAATATCGACGGCGATAATGCGGCGGCCTATCGTTATACCGAGGCGCGCCTGACAAAGACGGCCATCGAGCTGATGAACGGGCTTGATGAAAATGCCACGGATTTTCGGCCAACCTATAATGGCGAAGATGAAGAGCCAGAGGTCATGCCCGGCCTGTTCCCGAACTTACTGGCCAATGGCGCAAGCGGAATTGCCGTGGGGATGGCAACAAGCATTCCATCGCATAATGCCGCCGAGATTATTGACGCAGCTATGCTGCTGATTGACAATCCGCAGGCCAGCCATGACCAATTGATGGAAATTGTGCGTGGTCCCGATTTTGCGACGGGTGGCGTTTTGGTGGATAGTCCATCGGTAATCAGCGCTGCTTATGCCTCTGGCCGCGGGGCCATGCGCGTTCGGGCGCGTTTCTCGAACGGCTGGCAAGATGACAGCAGCTGGGAACCAAGTGGTGTTGAAAAACTGCCCGGCGGCACATGGCAACTGGTCGTGTCTGAAATTCCCTATCAAGTGCAAAAGGGCAAGCTGATTGAACAAATCGCGCAGCTTATTGCCGATAAGAAGCTGCCCATTCTGGATGATATTCGCGATGAAAGCGACGAGCATGTGCGCATCGTGCTTGTACCGAAAAGCCGCAATGTTGATCCCGAAGATCTTAAAAACGCATTGTTCCGCCTGACCGATTTGGAAACGCGCTTCTCGTTGAACATGAATGTTTTGGATTCGGACCGCACGCCCAAGGTCATGGGCTTAGGCGAAGTCCTGCTACATTGGTTGCGACACCAGATTGAAGTGCTCGTCCGCAAATCCCAGCACCGGCTGGAAAAGATCGACGCGCGGCTGGAGCTGCTTCAAGGCTATATCATCGCCTTCCTTAATCTTGACCGCATTATTGAGATTATCCGTACCGAGGACGAACCCAAGCCCGTCATGATGGCGGAGTTCCAATTGAATGATCGTCAGGCTGAGGCCATTCTTAACATGCGTTTGCGGTCACTGCGCAGGCTTGAGGAAATGGAACTGCGCCGCGAGCTCGAGGCGTTAGAGGCCGAGCGTGAAGATCTGGTAAAATTGATCGATAGCCCGGCGCTGCAAAAAAAGCGTTTGAAGAAAGATCTGTCGGCACTGCGTAAGAATTACGCCGAAGAAACGGCGCTTGGGCGCCGCCGGACAAGCTTGGAAGAAGCAGGGCAAGCGCGCGAGATTTCGCTTGAGGCGTTTGTGGAGCGCGAGCCCGTTACCGTGATCATGTCAAAACGCGGCTGGATCAAGGCGATGAAGGGGCATGCTGACCTTTCGGCGCGCGCGGACTTCAAGTTCAAAGAAGGGGATGGCCCCGCTTTCGCCTTCCATGCCCAAACGACAGACAAGATCCTTATCGCTACAGCTAATGGCCGTTTTTACACCTTGGGTGCCGACAAGCTTCCCGGCGCACGCGGTTTCGGCGAACCTGTGAGCACGATGATCGACATTGAAGCGGGTAACGATATTATTGCCGTTTTCCCGGCCATTACCGATGGCCGGATGTTGCTGGCGGCCACCACTGGAAAAGGCTTTATTGCGCGCGTAAGCGAGGTTATCGCCGAGACGCGCAAAGGACGCGGCGTTGTGACATTGAAGCCCGGCACGCGGCTGAAAGTCGTCCGCCTGGCGCCACCAGAAACGACGGACGAAGCTGCTTTGCGCGATCAATATGTCGCCGTGGTCGGCGATAACCGGAAATTGGTCGTTTTCCCGATGACCGAGATTCCGGAAATGTCCAAAGGGCAGGGTGTTACCTTGCAGCGGTATAAGGACGGCGGACTTGCGGATGCGGTGTGTTTCCGCATGAGCGAGGGGCTGAGCTGGGCTATGGGCGGTGACAGCGGACGGATGCGGACGGAGAATGACATGTCATTATGGCGTGTCGCGCGCGGTGCCGCTGGCCGATTACCGCCGCAGGGGTTCCCGCGGAACAATCAATTTGATTGATTAACCTCAGCTAAAGCCGCGTTGACCATTTGCACTGCCATCTCGCGCTGGCGTGCGGCATCCGGAAAGTCCTCTTGTATCCAGGCCGCTTCAATGGCTTGCAGCGTTTTTGCGACTAAGGGGCCAGCGGGCATTCCTATTGCAATAAGTTCGCCGCCCTTGATCGACAGCGTTGGAATGTCCCATCGCTCCAGCCGCGCGAGACATTCCGGCACATCCGCATCGCCAGCATATAGCATTACGGCATCGCGCGCGGTGTCGATATCCGCCCGATAAGCGATAGCGCGGACATTAAAGGGGGTCGGGACGCCTGCGCGCAACCTATGGCCAAAGCCCTCGCGCATTTTGTTGGATAGCTTCAACCGCGCCGCCACCTTATCAGCTGCAACGATATCGCGGGTTAATAGCGCTAGAAAGCGCGCGGGCAGCGAGGCGGGCAGCGAAAATTGTGCTTCGCGCTCTACAAGACGCAAAAGGTCAACCGCGGCACTGGCTGATAATTCGGGCAGAAACGGGGTAAAGATGCCGTTCCGGATCATGAGATCGACCGATGCAAACGGATTTTTCAAGGTCAATATGCGCGTGAGTTCTTGCGCAATGCGTTCGCGCGATAAGGCCGTAAGCCCATGCGCGCCATCAGCGCACGCCTGAATGGCGTCAGCGTCAATCTGTCCGCCGCCATATCGTGCAAGGAACCGGAAATAGCGCAATATGCGCAAGAAATCCTCGGCGATCCGTTGATGGGCATCGCCAATAAACCGCAGTCTGCGTGCTTCCAGATCGCTTAGCCCATCAAAATAATCGAAGACTTCCCCACTTTCGGGGTCCGCATATAAAGCGTTGATCGTAAAGTCGCGGCGGGCTGCGTCCTCTTGCCAATCCGTGGCAAAAGCAACCGTCGCGCGGCGGCCATCGGTTGCTACATCGCGCCGCAATGTTGTAATCTCGTAGTTCTTTCCCGCCACGGCCGCGGTCACCGTTCCGTGTTCAATCCCGGTAGGAATCGCTTTGATTCCATATGCTTCAAGGCGATTTATAACCTCATTTGGCAACAAGGCCGTTGCGATATCAACGTCAGATACCGGCAAGCCAAGCAAGGTGTCGCGCACTGCGCCGCCCACATAACGCGGGCCGCCATGCGCATCATCTAAAGCCGCCAGAACCTTTTTAAGGCCGTCGGCATGCTGCCATGCGGCATCGGGCAGGCGTAACTGTGTCATGCCAGCCGCCGTACGAGATTGGCGATGATCCCCGCCGTCACGCCCCATATCCGTCGTTCGCCCCATTGCATGTCATAATAGCTACGCTGTTGCCCATTCCAAGCGGCCTCTTTTCGCACCGAATTGGCAGGATCAAGCAAGAAGGCAAGCGGCACTTCGAAATAGGCATCGACTTCTTCCGGATTGGGCTGAAGCGCAAGGTCCGGAGGGATGACGCCGATAACAGGCGCTATGCGATATCCGCTGCCGGAAAAATAGGTGTCCGCCACGCCGATGACGTCAACCATCGCAGGCGGAATGTTCAATTCTTCATGCGCCTCTCGCAAGGCCGCGGCGATCGCGTTTTCGTCGCCTGCGTCGACCTTGCCACCAGGAAAAGCCACTTGGCCCGCATGGCTGCGCAACCATGTGGGGCGCTGGGTCAATATGACACCCGGTTCCGCCCGATCCGTTATGGGAATCAAGACCGCCGCCGCGCGGTGGGTCTCGACGGCAAAGTGACGTTCGTCTTCAATTTCTATGCTGAGCGCCGGATCAAGCGCCATCTGCAACCGTTGCCGCCAATTCATGCAGGCGCATCCAGTGAGAAATGCGCGCCTTTGCTCCAGATGCTTGGCGTATCCGGATTTTCGGCAAGCGCCAAATCGGCAAGTTCATAATAGACGGAGCGCGCGAGCTTTGCCCACATCCCGCCACGCACATGCAGATACAGCAAACCGTTGCGCATTTTGATCGCGTGATCGGCATCGGCAAAAACAAGGTCGTCGCTATTCAGCCGGAACGCCAAGCTGCGTTCTGACCCTTCGCCTTCGCTTTGCAGTTCGACGGCAATGAACGGCGCATCGTCGACGATAATCGACAGCTTTTGCTGCGGCGTCACAAGCCAATATTGTCCATCGGCTTCACGGCGCAATAGGCTGGAAAAGGCGCGGATCATCGCGGGACGCGTAATTTCACCGCCCTGATGATACCATGTGCCATCTGACGCGATCCGCATTTCGCTATCGCCCGTGTTCCGGGGTTCCCAATTTTCCACCGGTGGCAATTTTCGCGCCGCAACAAGCTCCGCAATGTCGGAGAGAGTAAGCTTGGCTAAGTCGGGTGCTTCATAAGGCATGGGAACGCGATACGTTCAATCGGACCAATCGTCAAAGCTTAGTCGGCAGGCCCAAGCATGCCATGCTTTGGCAAGGTAACCATATGACTATTGCGCAGAAGCAAACGCCTTGGTTCCCAGGGTCCTGGTAAGGTCCATCCAGATGTGTCGTTGGACGAAAATCCAAAACGGCCATAATATTCCGGATCACCTATCATCACCAATGGCGCATCTTGTGGCGTCGCCGCGTTGAGCATCAATTGCATCAATCGTTTTCCAAGCCCGGTATTCTGACGATGGCTGGCGACTGCGACTGGCCCGACCAAGATCAGATCGGCTTTCCCCACCCGCACGGGCCAACACTGAATGCTCGCCAGAAGCTCTCCATCGTCCAGAATTCCAAAGGACAGATGATCGATGGCGGCCATGTCTTTGCGTAGCATATAGGCCGTTCGTGCATGCCTGTCTGTCCCGAAGGCATCATCGAGTAATGCGTTCAACGCATCTGCAGATATGCCTGAAAGGGGCGAGATATGCATATTACACTTACTGGAAAAAGGTCACATTAGCGGCGTCCCCTGTCATTGCGGACGATGTTTGTCCAATCGAATATAGTGTCAGGGGCAATAAATCGCCCGTAAATTGCCTTTCGACGGAACTTCGATTAGCATGCGTCGCTTAGATGGTTTCGTGACGCAGGAGAGAGAATTTGACCGATCAGCAAGCGCCCCGTGCGACAACAGATACGACATCGTCACTGGCTTCGGCGCAGCCGCAGGCCAAAAAAGATATTCTTGGTTATCTGGTGCTTATTGCAGGCGTTGGTGCGCTCGTCTGGGGCGCGGTCGCGGCAATTGGCACAGGTTGGGGTTTCTGGGCATATACATCTGGGCTGAAGGGTGTCGCTGGGGCTTTTCTTTTGGGGATAGCGGTCATTTTGATTGGTCTTGTGCAAGAGTGGCGTGTTCGTAAATCCATTACCCCGCCATTGCGCGCGCGGCGCTGGGTTGGGATGCTAATCGCGTTGGTTTATGTTGGCTGGATTGGCACGTTTTTTGTGAAGGCACTGACTGTGCCTGCGATCCATGATGTGTCGACAGACCTCGCTGACCCCCCGGCCTTTCAGACATTGCAATTGCGCGCCGATAATCTTGATAATGTTCCCGGTGCGGACGATCCGAAGATGCGCGGCCTGACGCCGGAACAGCGTTGGGCGATGGTGCATCAAAAGGATTATGGTGATATCCGCTCGGTACGCGTGAACGAACCGGTGGCGACGGTGATTGCCAAGGCCGAGCGTCTGGCCAAAGCACGTGGTTGGGATGTAGCTATTTCCTTGCCTGAAGAAGGCCGCATGGAGGCAACCGAGACCAGCGCATTTTTCCAATTCAAGGATGATGTCGTGTTGCGCGTCCGCCCTTCGAACACAGGAGAGGGCAGTATTGTTGATATGCGCTCCGTTAGCCGTGTCGGGCAAAGCGACTTGGGCATGAATGCCAAGCGCGTCCGGTCGTTTCTGGCCGATTTAACCGGAACAGTAACGGCGGCGCAATAACGCGCCGCCGCCAGTTACCTCACTTTTTCGGAGTCAGCTTCAACAAGCGACCCTGTGAGCCAGCACGTTCGTCTTCTAGCAACCAGACAGCGCCATCGGGACCCTGTTCGACTTCCCGGATACGTGCGCCCATGTCCCATTGGTCTGCCTTTGCCGCATTTTCGCCGTCCAGCTTCACACGAACTAAGGCCTTTGCTCCAAGGCCGCCGATAAACGCGCTGCCTTTCCATGCTTTGAACATGTCGCCCGAGTAGATCATCAGACCACCGGGTGAAATGGCCGGGTTCCATGTAACCTTGGGCGCTTCAAATCCATCGCCTGCTGCGTGGTCGGGGATGTTTCTGCCGTCATAATGGTCGCCATTCGACACAGTTGGATAGCCGTAATTGGCTGCCTTTTTGACAAGGTTTAATTCATCACCGCCAGCGGGACCCATTTCTTGGTTCCACAAACGGCCCTTTGCATCAAAGGCAATACCCAGCGGGTTGCGATGTCCGTAAGACCAGATTTGCGACTTTACGCTGCCTTGGCCGTAAAAGGGATTGTCCGATGGGACCATACCGCCGTCCGTTAGGCGCACAATTTTACCAAGATTTTGATTGAGATCCTGTGCGGGGTCAAATTTTTGCCTCTCGCCGCTGCTGATATACAACATGCCGTCTGGACCGAAGGCGAGACGATGGCCATAATGGCCTCGCCCCGAAACCTTGGGTTCCTGACGCCAGATGATTTGAACGTCGGTCAGAATAGGTTTTGCGCTTGTCACATCCAGCTTGCCGCGAACAACTGCGGCGCCAAATCCACCTTCGCCGGCTTCGGCAAAGCTCAGATAGACCAATTTGTTCTTGGCAAAGTCGGGGTGGAGAACAACATCGCCAAGACCCCCTTGGCCGCCATAAGCAACCGCAGGGACGCCTTCGACATCGACAACGGCACCTTCATTTTGCCAAAGCTTTAACTTACCCTTCTTCTCGGTCACCAGCGCGTAAGGCGTTCCGGGGACGAATGTCATGGCCCAAGGCTCGTCGAAATCGGCTATCACTGTGACGTCAAAAGGCGCGCCATTGGTTTCCGCAGGGGCGGCGTCACTGACCGAAGGCTGGCAGGTTGCGGCCAGAAATGATGCGCCTATAAGAAAAGTCAATTTGGACATGATGCAAAGCTCCATTTATTATATGCCCATCCCAATTGGTGGGTGCAGGTGCGATGTGCAAGACACTTGCATATGAAAGTTTTCCGCGCTATACGGCCATCATCCTTACATTGTGAGAACTTGGAAGGGCTGGCGCCAAATGGGGCCGGCGCGAAATGTTATTGCACGTCGAATAAGAAAGTCTGATTTTGCCTGATCTGGATAAGCTAAGCAGTTTGATTGCGCCCGAGGCGGAAGCGCTTGGCTTTGCCTTGGTGCGCGTGGCGTGGTTCTCCAATGGCGCGCAGGGTAGCGACGAGCCGACCTTGCAAGTGATGGCCGAACGTCCCGAAACGCGTCAACTTAACATTGATGATTGTGCGGCGCTCTCACACCGCATTTCTGACCTGTTTGACGAATTGGACCCAATTGTTGAGGCCTATCGCCTTGAAGTTAGCTCGCCCGGGATTGACCGGCCATTGACGCGTCTTGCCGATTTCACCGACTGGGTCGGGCATGAGGCTAAGATCGAACTGAGCGAACCGATGGATGGTCGCAAGAATATTCGTGGTGACCTGGCTGGAGTCGATGGTGAAAATATTCATGTCGATGACCGCAAGGCAGGGCGCCTAACCTTCCCATTTTCTGCACTTGGCCACGCCAAGCTGCTCTTGACAGACCGCCTGATTGCGTCGACTGCCCCCATCAACAGCGATGGGGCGGATGACGTAGAGGCTGAACCCATTCACGACGAAGCACAGGAAGACTAAGAACATGGCCAGTAGTATTGCCGCCAACAAGGCTGAATTGCTCGCAATCGCCAACGCGGTCGCCAGCGAAAAGATGATCGACAAGGCGATTGTTATCGAAGCGCTTGAAGAAGCTATCCAGCGTGCTGCTAGGGCGCGTTATGGGGCCGAAAACGACATCCGTGCGAAGCTGGACACCCAAACCGGTGACTTGCGTCTGTGGCGCGTTGTAGAAGTTGTCGAAGAGGTTGAGGATTATTTCAAGCAAGTCGATCTAAAACAGGCAGACAAGCTGCAAAAGGGCGCCGTCGTCGGCGACTTCATCGTTGATCCGCTGCCCGCTGTGGATTTGGGCCGTATCGATGCGCAGTCTGCTAAGCAGGTTATCTTCCAAAAGGTGCGCGATGCAGAGCGCGAGCGCCAGTTTGAAGAGTTTAAGGACCGCACCGGCGAAATCATCACGGGCGTCGTGAAGTCCGTTGAATTCGGCCATGTCGTTGTGGACCTTGGCCGCGCAGAAGGCGTTATTCGCCGCGACCAGCAAATCCCGCGCGAAGTCGTTCGCGGTGGCGACCGCGTCCGTGCCTTGATCATGAAGGTGCAGCGTGAAAATCGCGGACCACAAATTCTTTTGAGCCGTGCGCATCCTGATTTCATGAAGAAATTGTTCGCGCAAGAAGTGCCCGAAATCTATGACGGCGTCATCGAAATCAAGGCTGCGGCTCGTGACCCTGGCAGTCGCGCCAAGATTGGCGTCATCAGCTATGACAGCAGCATTGACCCCGTCGGCGCATGCGTCGGGATGAAGGGTAGCCGCGTGCAGGCCGTTGTGCAGGAAATGCAGGGCGAAAAGATCGACATCATTCCATGGTCGGAAGACACCGCAACATTCATCGTGAACGCGCTGCAGCCCGCAACGGTTAGCCGCGTTGTCATCGATGAAGAAGAAGGCCGTATCGAAGTTGTCGTTCCTGACGATCAATTAAGCCTTGCCATCGGCCGTCGCGGACAGAATGTCCGTCTTGCGTCGCAGCTTACGGGTCGTGGTATCGACATCATGACCGAAGCGGAATCGAGCGAGAAAAGGCAGAAGGAATTTGTCGAGCGTTCCGAAATGTTCCAGCAGGAGCTGGACGTGGACGAAACACTGGCGCAATTGCTGGTCGCCGAAGGCTTTAGCGAATTGGAAGAAGTCGCGTATGTCGATTCTGCCGAAATCGCAGCTATTGAAGGCTTTGACGATGGTTTGGCTGAAGAATTGCAGAGCCGCGCACAAGAAGCGCTGGATCGTCGCGAAGAAGCAAACCGTGCGGAGCGTCGCGAATTAGGCGTTGAAGATGCCGTAGCTGAATTGCCCATATTGACCGAAGCGATGTTGGTCGTTCTCGGTAAGGCGGGCATTAAGACGCTTGACGATTTGGCCGACCTTGCCACCGATGAGCTGATCCAGAAGGCGCGTGAGCCACGTCGCAATGAACGGAGCGATCGTGAAGTGCGGCGCAACCGCACCGAAGATAAGGCGGGTATATTGGCGACCTTTGGTCTGTCCGAAGAGCAGGGCAATGAAATCATCATGGCTGCTCGCGCGCATTGGTTCGAAGAGGAGGACGCGGTTGCAGCGGATGACTCTCAATGAGAACCGACACTCCCCAATAAGGAAGTGCATATTGTCAGGTGAGCATGGGACTCGTGCCCAGCTCATCAGGCTCGCCCTCGGCCCCGATGGCAGTATCGCACCTGACCTGTTCGCAAAGGCACCCGGCCGCGGCGCATGGATTGGTGTTTCTGGTGAAGAGTTATCCAAGGCGCTCGCCAAGGGTAAGCTTGCTGGATTACTGCGCCGAGCGTTCAAAACGGACAAGATTGAGATCATCGATGACCTGACAGGCCGCATTGATCGTGGCTTGGAAAAGGCGTTTCTGGACCGGCTCGGCTTGGAAGCGCGGGCAGGGCACCTGATCTTGGGCGCAGAGAAAATCGATTCCGCGTCACGCAGCGGGCAAGTGAAGCTGTTGCTGCATGCGTCGGATGCAAGCGCCGATGGTAGCGGTAAGCGCGACCAGGCATGGCGCGTTGGCGAAGATGCCGAGGGTACCGGAAAGGGCGGCGTGAAGCTGCCTGTAGACCGGGATGCATTGTCAGCAGCGCTTGGACGGCAAAATGCTGTGCACGTCGCATTGATTAACCAAAAAGCGGCGGAGCGGGTGATGCATCATCTTGGACGCTGGCTAAATTTCAAAGGATGCAGTAATGCGCCATTCGATTCCGCTGCTTTAGCTGCGGACTTGCGGGGCAATGACGCTGACATCTCCGCAATTGACTGAGTAAGGACGGGTTCTGTTTCGATGAGTGATGAAAATAATAATAAGCCGACTTTGACGCGCAAGCCGCTCACTTTGAGCCGCTCGCTGGAGTCCGGCGAAGTGAAACAGACCTTCAGCCATGGCCGCACCAATAAGGTTGTGGTTGAGGTGAAGCGCAAAAAACTCGTCGGCAAGCCCGGTTATGCGCCTGAGCCTGAAGTTGCGGCACCCCCGCCACCTCCGCCGCCTGCAGCCGCCCCCGTAGCTGCCGCGCCTGCACCTGTGGCCGAGCCAGCGCCAAAGGCACGCCCCACAAGCAATGACATGCTCAGCCGTCAGGAGCGTCAGGCAAAGCTGCTGCGCGAAGCCGAAGAGGCGCGCTTGGCTATGTTGGAGGAAAGCAGCCGCCGTGAAGCCGAGCAACGTGCGCAGCGCGCCGAAGAGGAGCGCCAGCGGGCCCAAGCCAATCGTGAGGAGGCTGCTGCATCACCGCCTCCCGTTGCTACTGAAGCAGTTGTTCCAGTCGTTGCTGATCGGGATGAGCCCGTTGCCGAAGAGAGCAATAAAGACGGTGCAGTACCCGCGCCGCGTCGCTTTACGCCGGTAGAAGCACCCAAGCGCCCAGAGCGCGAGCGTGAGGAAATCAAAAAGGCCCCGAGCCGTCCAACGCGCGGTGCAGCCGATGATCGCCGCCAGTCTGGTAAACTCACTGTTACCCGCGCACTTGAAGGTGATGACGGCGCACGCGCACGCTCACTTGCCGCGCTCAAGCGTGCACGTGAGAAAGAAAAGCGCATGCATGGCGGCGGTAGTCGTCAGGCACAGGTTAAACAAACCCGCGACGTGGTCGTGCCGGAAACCATCACGGTGCAGGAACTTGCCAACCGTATGGCGGAAAAAGGCAGTGACCTTGTTAAAGCATTGTTCAAAATGGGCATGCCAATAACAATCAACGAAACCATTGACCAAGACACGGCAGAATTGCTGGTCGAAGAATTTGGCCACAACATCACACGCGTTTCGGATGCCGACGTCGACATTTTCCATGACGACGATGTAGACGGCGTCGAAACCATGAAGCCGCGTCCGCCGGTCGTGACCGTCATGGGCCATGTCGACCATGGTAAGACGTCCTTGCTGGATGCCTTGCGTGGCGCGAATGTCGTATCCGGCGAAGCTGGTGGCATTACTCAGCATATCGGCGCCTATCAGGTGAAGGCAAAGGATGGCTCCGTCATCACTTTCCTCGATACACCGGGCCACGAAGCGTTCACGCAGATGCGTCAGCGCGGTGCTTCGGTAACAGATATCGTCATCCTGGTTGTTGCTGCTGATGATGGTCTGATGCCGCAAACGATTGAAGCCATTAAGCATGCCAGGGCGGCAAATGTGCCGATGATCGTTGCAATCAATAAGATCGATAAAGAAGGCGCAAACCCACAAAAGGTGCGCGAGCGTTTGCTTGAGCATGAGGTCGTGGTCGAAGCAATGGGCGGCGACGTTCAAGATGTTGAGGTTTCAGCTTTGAAGAAGACTGGCCTTGATACTTTGCTCGAAAAGCTCGCCTTGCAGGCTGAAGTCATGGAGCTGAAAGCTAATCCAGACCGCGCGGCGGAAGCCGTTGTAGTCGAAGCGCAGCTCGATAAGGGCCGCGGCGCTGTGGCAACTGTACTGGTGAAGCGCGGCACGCTGAAGCGCGGGGACATATTCGTCGTCGGTGCCCAAAGCGGTAAAGTTCGTGCTTTGGTTAACGAAAAGGGACAGCAAGTATCCGAAGCTGGCCCCGCAACTCCTGTCGAAGTTCTTGGCCTGACGGGTGTTCCATCAGCAGGCGACGTTCTGACTGTTGTGGAAAACGAGGCTCGTGCTCGTGAAGTTGCATTGTACCGTAAGGAGCAATCGACCAAGGTTCGCACCGCGCAAGTCACGCCCAACCTTGAAAACCTGTTTGATAACCTGTCCGCCACACGCGCGAAGGAATATCCAGTGGTTATCAAGGGCGACGTGCAAGGTTCGGTGGAAGCGATCGTCACCGCACTCAACAACATCTCGACCGACGATATCAAGGTTCGCGTATTGCTGGCGGGCGTTGGCGGTATCACCGAATCCGACATGTTGCTGGCGGCGGCGTCAAATGCGCCACTTATCGGCTTCAACGTGCGCCCCAATGCCAAGGCAGCTGCTTTGGCGAAGCGGGACCGCGTGCGTTTGAAATATTTCGATGTGATCTATCACCTGACCGCCGACATCGCCAAAGAAATGGCGGGCGAATTGGGCCCAGAAATCATCGAAACCGTTGTTGGACGCGCCGAAGTCAAAGATGTGTTCAAGTCTGGCAAGCGCGACAAGGCCGCTGGTCTTTTGGTTGCCGATGGTATCATCAAAAAGGGACTGCACGCCCGCCTTACCCGCGAAGACGTCATTATTTCGAAAACCACCATTGCGTCGCTGCGCCGGTTCAAGGACAATGTCGACGAAGTCCGCGCCGGTATGGAATGTGGTGTTGTCCTTGCGGATACCAACGACGTCAAGGCAGGCGATATGCTGGAAGTCTTCGAGGTCGAGGAGCGTGAACGGACGTTGTGATTTTAGCTCGGTCCTGAACGGGGAATATCATGGCTAAGCATAACGACACTGGGCCGGAAGGCCGATCGGTCCGCCTGCTGCGTGTAGGGGAGCAATTTCGGCATATATTGTCGGAACTACTCGCGCGCGGTGAGGTGCATGACGATGTCCTCAATAGCCACAGCGTCAGCGTGACCGAAGTGCGCATGTCCCCAGATTTACGTCATGCGACGGCTTTCATTAAGCCGCTGCTTGGGGTCAATGAGGCGGTTGTGCTCAAGGCATTGCGCACGAATACAGCGTTTTTCCAGAAGGAAGTCGCTGCGCGGGTCAGTATGAAATACGCGGCAAAGCTGAAATTCCTAGCCGATGACAGTTTTGACCAGGCCACGCATATCGAAACCTTATTGAGCGCGCCCAAAGTCCAACAGGACTTGACCGAGGATGATACTACCGCGCCAACCGACGGCGCGGCATAATGGCAAAATTATATTTCTATTATGCCTCGATGAACGCAGGCAAATCGTCGACCTTATTGCAGGCCGCTTTCAATTATGGCGAACGGGGCATGAAAGTCATGCTCTGGACCGCGGCTATTGATGATCGGCCCGGATATGGCGCGATTAGTTCGCGTATTGGCCTTGCTGGTGACGCCAGCCGGTTTGACGCGACAACCAACATCGAAAATGCGGTACTTGCCCAGCACACCGAAACGCCATTGGCTTGCGTATTGATCGATGAAGCGCAGTTTTTGAGCAAAGAACAGGTTTGGCAGGCCGCCAGCCTTGCCGATAAGGCCGGAATTCCGGTTGTATGTTACGGCCTGCGTACGGATTTTCAAGGCGAGTTGTTTCCCGGATCAGCCGCTTTGCTGGGCATAGCAGACAGTCTTGTCGAGCTTAAAGGTGTCTGCGATTGCGGCCGTAAAGCGACGATGAACCTGCGCGTCGACGAATTTGGCAAAGCAGTGGTCGACGGCGCGCAAACCGAAATTGGCGGGGATGACCGCTATATCGCCATGTGCCGCAAACATTTTAATGAGGCGCGGGCAGGACGATAAGTCGGCATGCATGGCTGGATCATTCTCGATAAACCGCTTGGCTTGGGTTCAACGCAGGCTGTGGCAGCCGTAAAGCGCAATTTACGTGAAGCGGGCTTTGGCAAGGTCAAGGTTGGCCACGGTGGGACACTTGACCCTTTGGCGACGGGCGTCCTGCCCATTGCTTTGGGCGAAGCGACCAAATTATGCGGCCGTATGCTGGATGCATCGAAAACCTATGACTTCACCATTTGCTTCGGAACAGAAACCAGCGGTCTGGATTCGGAAGGGGAAGTCGTAGCGACATCCGATCACCGCCCGAGCTTGGCGCAAGTCGAAGCGGCGTTGGCCCAATTTATCGGTCCCATCGCACAAATTCCGCCTGCATATTCAGCGATAAAGGTCGATGGTAAGCGGGCCTATGACTTGGCGCGGGCAGGCGAGGTCGTGGAGATGAAATCGCGGAATGTGA
>Ga0315899_10001294_pt1 | contig 28733 bp, 19 predicted proteins | sample LakEriMetagenome_2_FD_203518 | JGI IMG/M metagenome (GOLD analysis project Ga0315899, IMG submission 203518) | Freshwater fungal communities from buoy surface, Lake Erie, Ohio, United States - Buoy 4 MA112 | ecosystem: Environmental > Aquatic > Freshwater > Lake | place: USA: Lake Erie, Ohio... | reverse complement strand
CCAACTTGTCCGATGGCCGATTGCGTGGTAAGAATGGGCTTATCAGGGGATGTAGCTCAATTGGTTAGAGCACCGGCCTGTCACGCCGGAGGTTGCGGGTTCGAGCCCCGTCATCCTCGCTGATTTTAAAGAAAAACAAATTTCGTAAATCATTAGCCAGCCATAGTTTACTGCACCAGCCCGGCATACTCCGCCGGGCTTTGTTGTTTTGTACCCAGCTTTGTCACTGTCCTTGACTGTAACGATCTGGCTAGGAGCGGAAACGGGTGACCCTGACAGAAAAAAGGCCCTAAAAAAAAGAACAGGCCACACGATCTGAGATAAGCAAATCTATCTTTTGAAATCAAAAAGTTTTTTAATTAAGGTGCATCGGTAGACCGGGAAAAATTTCGGCGTACCAAAGGTAGGAAAGATGATTAATAAAACTTAAAAAAGGAGATATTTGATAATGGATGTATCAAATCTTATAGAAAGAAAGGAGCTGTTGGCTATCTTAGGGATATCGGGGAAAGCCCTTTGGCGAGCGATTGCCCGAGGAGATTTTCCAAAACCGATCAAGGAAATTGGTAGAAAACAATATTGGAATAGAGATGTGAGAACTTGGGGGGGTAAAGTTAAGTAAAAGAAAAAAGCCAAGCCGCTTTGCGGAGTAATGTGAACCCCCGCAAAGCGGTATACGCAAAATAGCAATATAAGTTTTTCATTAGATATATAATAACTTTATTTGAATATCGATATATTTCTTGTGTTTAAGTCAAATAATTGTTGGAAACTTTTGCAAAAAAAATGTCCCTTAATCGCACCCAACATTCGTTTAGTCAGTTGAGGAGTCTGGATTAATTCCGCAATGTTTTGGATTTTCAAAATCAAAACATGCAATTGAAACCCAATGTCTCTCCTCAATTAGCTGGTTTGGCCAATGCAAGCTTTGTTGGCCAGATTTATAATTTGGGGGGACTTAGAAATGTCCGAATGGTTTGTTTTGCGAGATGAAAAAGAGCATGGACCGTTTTCGCCAAACGATTTAAAAGCGATGGCAAAGAGTGGCGGTCTTGGAAAAACTGACAAGATTCGTCGATCCGATATGCAAAAACCTGTATTAGCTGGAGCAGTTAAAGGACTGTTTGTAAGCCCTGAAGAAAAAAATCAAGAAGTCTCCCCATATCCAAAAAGTCAGCCATCAGAACCAAAGAATGCCCCTCGCCCTAAAAGCTATGAACCGCCGCAAGGTGAAAACGATTCAAATAAAAGTCATAAAAAATGGACCTTTAAAAAAATTGCAATAATTGGAGGTTCAAGTTTATTAGCTTTGCTAGTGATTGCTGCAGTTATTGGAAACATTTTTAATTCGCAAGTAAAATCGAAAATTTCGGATGCTGACAATCTCTTTGCAAAAGGATCAAAAAAAGAAGCTAGTGCTATTTATTCCCAAATAATTGAAGAAAAATTCGAGTTTATCCCTGAAGAAAGCAAATCAAAAGTACTTTCGAGAGTAGTTGAAATTGCGCTTGAAAATAAGGATATAGATGGTGCCAAAAAATATTTTGGTTTGGCCGATTCCAAGGGAGTAGTACTTGAAGATGCAGTAGCAAATAATCCAAAATTGGCGAAAAACCTCAAAACAAAACCAATAGAAACACACAGTTCAAATTCTACTAATGTTGCAGCTTCTCCCTCGGCACCAAATCTTGATATACCTCAGCCAAACATACCAACAACACCTGAACTTCCAAAAAGTGGAATTAATTTACCGGCTGAGCCCGTAGGAAAAAACAAAGAACCAGAAATCGCAACAGCAAAAACTCCTCTAACCAAATTAGATCCTAATAATCCTACTGAATATGTTCTAAGTATAGGTGGCGGTTTACAAAAGACTAATCAGAGAGATGGTCAAGGATATGAGCTGTATCTCAGTAAACTAAAGTTAAACTACGAAATTGCAAATGAGTTAGGTAACATTGAAGGCATTACCAAAATATTTATTTCTGATACAAATTTCGATTCTAAAGGCCTTACCTTATTGTTAAGGAACACTCGCAGACTTCAAGAATTAGTTATTCTTGGAACAAAAGAAGCTAAGGCGCCAATTATTTTTGATACAGACTTGGCCGTGCCTTTGTCACTAAACACAGGAACAATTACAACAATTAGGCTTCTTGATTTAGTTCCGCAGCCAAAAAATTCAATGGATATTCTTATGGAATTTATACTTGTTTGTCCCAACCTCAAAACATTAGCTATTGGAAATCAACCAATTAGCGATCAAGACTTTACAACAATTATAAGAACAAAAAGTAACCTTCAATCTGTTTTTATGTTTGGTACAAGAATAACCGATGCTGGGTTGGCGGAGCTTCAGCGATTAGCTCCTTTTCTAAATGATCGAACAACAAGATTAAAAAATATTGGGTTTATTGATACTCCAGTTTCGGCGGAAGCTTGTGCTGCTCTTCAAAATGAATTAAATGGATGCAAAGTAGAGACTGCATCAATTTCACCTTCAAATTCATCTAAATCAGCAGGTAACACTTCGCCAAATACTAACTTGGAAAAAGCTGGAGAAATAATTGCAGAATTATTTGTAAAAAAGATGTATTCAGGAATGTCTGAAACAGAAGTGAAAAATGTGATCTTTGCTAATACACGAATGCAACCGACAAAAGAAAAAGAACAAAAATTCGAAGGCAAAAAAACAAAAGGAATTTTCTACGGAGATGATGTTATGTTCACATTTATTCAAATCCCAGATACGGGGAATTATGCTCTGATAGGTGTAAGTGTTGGCAAGGAATCGTACATAGCAAAACCAAGATAAAAAATTATTTATACCAAACTTCTAATACGAAATGCAGATTTCAGACAAATTGTTTGTATTTTTGCAAAGGGGTAAGTTATGGCACTTATTGGCTGTCTGACATGTAAAGAAAAGATTGATAGGAACGCTCAGTCTTGTCCTTTTTGTGGAAGGCCAAGGTTGGCAGACATTCAAAAGCTTAATGAACATGATGCGAAAACCGGGGAGGCTATTGGGGGTCTTTTGAAGTTACTTTTCTTTCCAATTTGGGGGCCAATAAAATTGACAAGCTGGTTGATTGACAAGTCTGGTAAAGGATTGGATCCAATGAGGCATAAGCTAGGAGAAAAAATACATGGCAAAGAAAAGTGGGAAAAGATGTGTATGGATTATGGTATGGATACGCCAATCTTCCCAGTTTTAATGCCAAAAAAACAAAATAAAGAAGAGGAAATGTAATAAAAAGGATATTTAAAACTCAAAACATCGGCCTTTATATCCGCTTTTATTCTAAGAAAGGACTGGTATGCAAAAGTATGAGATTAAGTTTCAATTGAAAAGTGCCCATGGTACTCTTGGCAACATGATGGTGCAGGTTGTCAGTGCATGGGGACCAACACAGGCAATTGAGCAAGTAAAAGCAATGTATGGTGGTGCTAATAAAGTTCAAATTTTTCTGTGGAAGCCTATTTAATCAAGAGCCAAGAGGGAACTCTGGGCTTTTTTATTTGTTCAAATCCTATGTTGGACCCCGAAAAATGGAAACTTGCCTTAGCTATTAAATCTCCTTGGTGGGGAGGGTTTTAGCAAGGTACGGAAGGCTGGTGTATGGATTTTTGCTTAGCAACCCCACGGAAGGGTGCGGGTCACGGGGCGACATCATGCATGGGTGACTAAAACCAAGGACAGACACAGGGGAATTTCCGAAGCTAAGAAACGGCAAAAACTGTCAAATGTTTGGGGCCCACCTTAGACAACATATTAATAATTAAATTTTAGGGGCCTCTGGCAAGAGGAGGCCTTTTTCCTTTTACATCCAGAAATACGGTAAAAATTTTGGTTATTTGTTAGAAACCCTGAGTTATCTGGTTTTTAAATAATTTGTTACAAATTTAAATGTTGACTGCTTAATTTTTAAAAGGCTTAGTCAAACCCGGGAAAATTGGTTTTCGAAAAAAATTTGCATAAAAAAATAATTGCCGATCGTAAAATATTTATATGAATTACTCTCGCCCGCCCTTCTATACTTCGTGGTCCTCGATTCCCCTCTGGTTAAAGTCGCCCGGTCAATGGCGGGCTTTGGGGTTCCTTCCAAAGAAGGGAGCTACTCCCTCAGGAAGGTTTGTTGAACCAGAGATTCACAGCAAATTGCCTGAGGGATATGAGCTTTTAGAAGAGCGTGGGAACATAAAGCTTACTACCAAAAAAACAGTGTTTTTGTACAAGCAAGAACAATGTGTACCCTATCGAGCCAAGCCTACAACGGTTGCAGCAAGAAAGTTCTTTGACATCTTTGCAAAACACATGAAAAGGGACGCTTGGATTTCAAAAACGGATTACAAGACTAAACTTGAAACTGAAGATTGGTACCACTGCATTTCTTACCTAACCAAAACAGGTTTTAAAATTGGTTTTGATTATGGAAAAGTCAAATCTCATATAGACCAAAAAGAGATATTGGGCGCACATGGCATCAAAAAAACACGATTTGTTGTTATCGATTTGGATTTTCATGGCAAGGATCCTAAAGTTTTCCTTTCTCAAGCGAAAATACTGCTGGATTTAATTCATGGAAAAGATGGTTGGCATTACCAGATTTCAATTGAAAAACTGAATGGAATACAGTTTTTTAAGGTCTTTAGTAAACCTGTTTGTATTAAAGGTATAATCGAAAAATTAAGAAAAGTTTTAATAGTGTTAGACAAAAAGTACCCAAATTTAGCAAGCATTGCAAAACAGGCGGAAATGAAATCGCTTGGCAATCTTGAAATTTATCCAACAATTGGTGGAAACGGTGTTCGATTGCCACTGTGCAAAGGCAGGGTGATGATTACCGACCAAGTCCTAGGGCCTATAGTTGCTGGAAAATCAAAAAAATCATCCATTCGTGGCAACACGGTGGATGAAAAAGAAGTTGGTGATGTAGTCAATTACATCGGTTGGCTTGAAGATCCAGCCAGAAAATATGTTGAGAAGGTAAAAGTAGTAGAGTTACTGGAATTGCTTCTAAGCGGTTGCAAAAAAAAGACACAAAAATCAATTGCCGTGAAGGTTGGCCCGAAAAAGGTTCAAAAGAATAATACCAGTAAAAAGGCTCAGCTAAATTCTGGAATTACTGAAAAAAGTAAGTTCATTTCATCATTGCGTGAATTTTGGATTGAGGGTGGGAAATCAAATTTAAACAAAGAATTCATAACTTTGTATCAGCTCGCACGCCTCTACGGACATAGTGCCGAACATTCATTTGATGGAATAATTGAGATGCTTCCCAATTTAAATAAAGCCACATCGAAGCGCCTTAAGCAAGTCAACATCCGCAAGCTTCGTAAAGACCTTCAGCGAACAGCAAATAATATTGAGGCGGAACTTATAGAACCGCAATATTTTCAGGATAGCTTTTCGATTCTGAAAAGGTTTCTTGGGGCGCATCCTAATTTTGACCCGCTGGATCCAGCAACATGGAATCCAAGCGCAAAATCCAAGCAAAAGATTGTGTGGCCTAAAGATGACCGTGAAAAAATTATCGATACGCTGAAGCCTATTTTGAAAATCAAAAAGAATGACGATGAAATCGTCATTAAAATTGTCAACAGGATAGTCAGATTGGTGCAGAAAAAAGTTGAAAATAAGAAAGGCTTTGGGCGTGCCTATCTAAAGGTGTGGGGAGCCAAGAATTTCCCAACCATCAAATGGGGGAATGACCATAAGCTTTCAGATTTTCTCAATGCGCTTCAACAATTGAGGGTCATCTATCCCATCCGGGTAGGCAACAAGGGCAACACGGCAACTGTTTGGGGGCTGGGTGCCCTGTCAAAAGGTGCCTTGGAAAATGGCGCAGAAGTGAGAAGTAATTCCCAAAACAGACTGTGATCGGACGGCTTTGATGGGTGGGTTTCAAATTCAAAATGGCACACAAGTAAGAAGTAAATCCCAAAGTAGATTGTTTCTGCTTTTAGTTAGGGCAATTTGTGCCTCTTTGACAAATCAAATTTGTTATGTGGAATCTGTTTTACTAGCTTCCTGAAATGGTTTGATTGAAGGAAACTTGTTGTGTTGTTTGATACAGCGTTGAGCAACACTCACATATTTTTATTTTGTTAATCAATTTTGTTAAACTCATAAGTTCGCAATACAAGAAGATTTTTCTTTTCTATTGCATCAAAATCCTTATCAATTAACCCCAAGGAACCTTAATTTGGGGAATTTGATGACTTCATTGGGTGAACGCATTCGTCTTGTGCGTAAGCAGTTAGGGCTTACTCAGGATGAGTTATGCACCAAAGTTGGCCTTTCCAAAGGCTTTATTTCTGATGTTGAAAATGGAAAGCGAAATATATCTTCCGCAAACCTTTTGGATTTAGCAAAGGTTCTGGGGGTGAGTTGTGACTATCTGCTGCTTGGTGAAGAGGGGCAGGGGGTAGGGCAGGAAGAGCTTCCGGCTTCTCTTTTGGCCTTTGGTGAGGCCCAGAAATTGAGTTTTAAAACGCTCAAGGCATTGCATGGGATGTATCAGCAGGTTTTAGCCTTTAGGTCAGGAGAAGGGGAAAGCGGCTCAGAGCATTTCGACTGGGAGAGCCTGTATCAGGGTGTCAAAGGGCACCTTGAGGAATGAAAACGCTTGAAAACTGCTCTGAAATCCGTGATTTGGCGGCAAAATTAGGAGTTTCTGCTGCTGTTAACCCTCAAGGCATCGTGGATTGGTGCCTTGCAAGGGTGGCCGGATGGGTTCAGGAGGTTGGTGGAGTTCAGTCTTCGGGGCAATTAGAGGCCCTGATTTGTCAAAAACTGGCCACCAGCGTGGAGGAAATCCACTCCGAGGCAGACTTTGCCCGTTTAGAGGCCAAATTTGCCCATTTGGGGCGAGATCTCGTCTTTGCTGGACTGCGGGGCCTTTTTAGGCCAAGTGTGTTTGGGGCGCTAATACGGCGCTCTAATAGCCATGCGGGCGATTTGGCCCAATTTGTCGCTGTTGTGGACTGCCGTGGGGTTAAAGCTAATCGGCGCTGGTTCACCAGATGGCATGAGTTGGCTCATCGCCTGACAACCCACGCTGATCTGCCTGTCATTCAATTCCGTGAAGCTCATTCGCCCATCGAAAAGCTGGTGGATGAAGTTGCCAGTCACTTGGGTTTCTATCCGCCTTTGATGCGCAAGGCCTTGGCTGATATTGGTGCATGGCAAAGCAGTTTAAGTTTTGAATGCGTTGAAAAAGTTCAGGCCTTCTTTGATGGGGCCAGTTTTCATGCCACCTTGCTGGCGTGTGTTCGTGAGTTTCCACATCCAGTTACCTATCTGGAGGTGATTCGGGGAAGCCAAAGGCTGGAAATTACAAGGATGCTTTCCAGCAAGGCGGTGGTTTCTGACCCTTCCATTGATTTTTTGACCACCCAAGGTGGGGTGTTGGACAGTCTTCTGGATTCCGAGGATTACACCCAGATCCGGCAGGCTTATCCCCAAGGGTTATTTCAAGCCAGAAAAGTCCCTGACAGGGCCTATGGCATTTTCACATGGGGGCAGACCCCATGATTTATCGCTCCACAATCACCATTGGCGGGTTAAAACTCCACGAAAGCAGAATCGTTGCTGACCTACTCCTGCGTGGAGTATCCGCAGAAGCATGGCGTGAGGCCATTGAAGAGAAAAACATCCTTCAGGCCCGAAGCAAGGTTTCTGCCAAGAACACGGCGGGTCTTGTTCGTGAACGCCTCAAAACGATGGATGCTGATGTTTGGAAAATGGTGCGTGATGGCAAGGGGTCTGTTCCTATTCAGGCAGTATTTGCCTGTGCCCTAAAACACAGCAAGCTGTTGACAGATTTTGTCTTGTTGGTGGTTGCGGACCAGTATCGTTTGTTCTCCCCCACGCTCCCACGCAATCAATGGGCAAAGTTTCTGGAGGGCTGTAGGGAGCGTGACCCTGACATGCCCTTATGGACCGAGTCCACTTGCAGGCGTTTACGGTCTTCCATTTTTCAATGTCTGGCGCAGGCTGGTTACATCGACAACACAAAAGCTTGTCGTTTGCAGAAAGTCCACATTGCACCGCAGGTTCTTGGATACTTGCGCAATCACCATGAAACCGAGGTAGTTCAAGCCATGCAGGTCGGACCATGAGTGAATCATTGGAAAACAGATTGGCGCAGGTGTTGCCCAAGCTTTTGTCTGAGGATTTCCTTTCAGGCAAGGGACTGGGGAACGAGATTGGATTTTTCATTTTTGATTATCCCCCTGAAGAGGAGCTTCGGGTCAGGGAATTCATCCAGAACCTGACCCAGCAGATCCCCCTGAAGAAGCCAAGCCTGAAGTTTTGCCACATCAACCTGTTTGATTTTGTTTTGGATTACCTGCGTGACCGAAACCTGTTGGAAAAATCCATCCAGATGCAGAAGGACAAGGGCGATGAGGCCTTGAAGAAAGCTTTGTCTGGACCGCTCCATGAATCCAAGCTTGGCCCCCTCTTTGCTGAAAAGGCGAAGCCTGAAGAAAACGATCTGGTGCTTTTGAGCGGTATTGGCAGCGCCTTTCCTTTGCTGCGTTCCCACACGCTCTTGAACAACCTTCAGCCGGTGATGGGGAAGAAGCCTTTGGTGATTTTCTATCCGGGCAAGTATGACCAACAGTCCCTGCGGTTATTTGGCAAATTGAAAAGCGCCAACTATTACCGTGCCTTCAAACTGATTGCGTGAGGATTTTTTTATGCTTATCAAAGACATTTTTCAAAAAGATATCTTTCGTGGCATTAATGGTGTAGTTAAGGCTGACCAGACCGACGAGGCTTCGGTTTGGCAGGAACTAGATGAGTTCGTCATCACACGGGAGCTTGACCGGCATCTGCGTGATTTTTTTGGCTGGTACACAGATGCTTGGGAGAAAATCAAAAATCCAGACCCATCCGCCAAGATGGGGGTTTGGATTAATGGCTTCTTTGGTAGCGGCAAATCGCACCTGCTCAAGGTTCTCTCCTACCTGCTACGGAATCGCAGTCATTCCTATGAAGGGAAAGAGCAGAAGGCGGTTGAATTCTTTGAATCCAAAATCAAAGACCCGCTGCTGTTTGGGGAAATCAAGCGAGCGGTGGCAGCGGATACCGATGTTGTACTTTTCAACATCGATTCCAAAGCAGACCACCGTACCGGTCGTGACCTGATTCTGCGTGTCTTCCTCAAAGTTCTCAATGAGCTTCAGGGTTTCAGCGGCGACCATCCCCACATCGCTCACATGGAACGATATGCGCAATCTAAGGGCAAGTTGGAGGTATTCAAGGATGCCTTCAAGAAGCACACCGGTTCCGATTGGGAAAAGGAGCGTGATGCCTACGAGTTCAATCGTGATGAGGTAGTGAAAGCCTTCATGGAGGCTTTGGGGCAAAGTCAGTCAGCCGCTGAAAAGTGGATTGATGGAGCCGAGGCTAATTTTGCCGTCACCATTGAAAACTTCTGCAAGTGGACCAAGGAATACCTCGATTCCAAGGGGCCAACCCACCGTTTGATTTTCTTGGTGGATGAGGTAGGGCAGTTTATCGGCAGCGAATCCAAGCTGATGCTCAACCTGCAAAGCATCGTGGAGGGATTGGGCCTGTCCTGCATGGGTAGGGCGTGGGTGGTGGTCACCTCTCAAGAGGATATGGATGCCATCCTTGGCGAGATGAAGAAAAACAAGAAGGAAGATTTCTCCAAAATCCAAGGCCGGTTTAGAGCGCCTTTGTCGCTATCCAGCGCCAATGTGGATGAAGTGATTCAGGCGAGATTATTGACCAAGGTGCCTGAAGTTCAGAATGAACTGAAGGCTATCTACAAAGCCAAGGGAGACATTCTCAAAAACCAGTTGAGTTTCAAGGACTGCAAGCTTTCCTTCAAGCAATTGCGGGACGATGAGGACTTCGTCAAAAATTATCCCTTCGTGCCCTATCAGTTCCAATTAGTCCAAAAGATTTTTGAGGCCATTCGCAAAGCAGGGGCAACGGGGCTGCATCTGGCACGGGGTGAACGCTCCATGCTGGATGCCTTCCAGTCTGCTGCCAAAATTGCTTCTGCCAAAGAACTAGGGGTACTGGTTCCCCTGTATGACTTTTATCCGGCCATCCAAAGCTTTTTGGATACCAGCGTCAAGAAGACCATTGACCATGCTGTGGATGACCGCACCCTGAAGCCCTTTGATGCTCAACTGCTTCAGGTGTTGTTTTTGATTCGGTACATCAACGACTTCAAGGGCAATGTGGATAATCTGGTCACCTTGTGTTTGGACCAGATTGACTGTGACCGGTTAGCACTGCGCCGAAAAATAGAGGAAAGCCTTGGGCGGTTGGAAAACATTTCTCTCATCAGTCGCAACGGGGATTTGTATTCGTTCCTGACTAACGAAGAACGAGATATTGCCAAGGAAATTGGGCAGGTTGATTTGGCAAGCGGTGAAGATTCCCGTCAGCTTGGCGAGATTATTTTCACCGAAATCTATAAGGACCAGCGCAAGCATCGCTATTCGGTCAACAAGATGGACTTTGAGTTCAACCGTCGAATTGATGGGTTCCCTCATGGTCAGCAAAAGGATGGGCTTCTGACGCTGAATATCCTGTCGCCTTTTAACACCGATGAATATGAAGTCATCGACAAGGGGAGGTGCATCCTCAAGTCGTTTGATAATGGCGGGGAAGTGTGGATTCGCTTGGGGAATGATGTCGGCTTGGGTAAGGAGGTGCAAACCTACCTGAAAACCACCAAGTACCTCACTCGGAAAACCGATGGGACTCTGCCTGATACCACCAAGAGGATTCTTGCGGAAATTGCTGCGGAGAACCAAAGCCGTTTTGGGCGTTTGGTAATTGCGGTTGAAGATATGTTGGGTTCTGCGGATTACTGTGTCGCAGGCCAAGGATTGAAAATCAAAACAGGCAATGCCCTTGAGGCTCTGTCTGAATCGTTTGAATATTTGATTCAAAACACCTTCATCAAGATGGGTTACCTGAAGCGGTTGCTTCCAGAACCATTGCGTGAATTGCAGGCGGTCCTTCGGGCAAACGATATCGGCAAAGAAACTCTTCAGCTTCAGGCAGGGGAAAGCAATCCAGATGCCATTCTGGATTTGCGTAACCAGTTGGATTTGTCAGCCCAAAAAAGCGTTCCGGTGGTGCTCCATGACCTTCTGGAACGGCGCTCCCTGCGTCCCTACGGTTGGGTGGAGGGAGAGGTTTTGGTTTTGCTGGGGCGTTTGTTAGTTCTCGGTGAAATCCAACTAGTGATGGACAATGCAGTTATTCCCTTGGACAAGGCTTATGAGGCTTTGACCAATACCAGTAAGCGCCGGAAAATTCTCATCAAAAAACGGATAGTCACCAATCCCAAGGTAATTCAGGATGCCCGCAAGCTGGGCAACGATTTGTTCAAAGAAATGGGTCCAGATGGCGAAGATGCCATCAGTACTTTTTTGCGCTCCAAATTTTTGGAATGGCAGTCGGATTTGAAGAGTTATCAGCCTTTGGCCCAAACAGGGAGCTATCCGGGCAAGGAGGAAATCAAAGATGGCTTGATACTTTTGGAAACCCTGCTGGGTGACCAAGAAAGTGGAAAGTTTATCGAGCGTGTCTTGGCGGTTCGCAAAGACCTAGAGGATTTGGCGGACAACCACCAAAACCTTTTTGATTTCTACACGCACACCAAACCCACTTGGGAAAAGCTGCGCAGTCAGTACGAGGTATTCAAGCCCAATAAGGCGGATTTGGAAAAGGATGCTACGGCAGGGCCAGCTTTACGCCGTATGGAAGAGATTCTCCGTGCCCCAGCCCCTTATGGCATGCTGAAAGATGCGGAGACTTTGATTGGGAAGGTTTCAGGGGTCAACAATACCTTGCTTCAGTCAGTTCGTGCCGAGGCGCAGAATGAAATTGAAGCAAAAGTGGCAAGCCTTTCTGATGATTTGAATAAGGCCGGTGCAACCGATTCTTTTGCTAATAGCCTCAAGAAACCATTAGCCGATTTGCTCAGTCAAGTAGGCAAGGATGGTTCGCTGGCACATATCGCTCAAGCCAAGGCCAATTGCACAGGTTTGTTTGATGATGCCATTCGGAAGTTGGAAGATTGGGTTCATCAAGAGGCCCAAAAGAATAAGGGTTCCGAGGATAAGCCAGCCCATCAACCGGTTGTCAAAAAACAACGGGTGATTAAAGCAGGGGAACTGGTCGGTAGGCCTTATTTGGAAACACAAGCACAGGTCGATGGTTTTATTCAGTCTTTGAAGGCTGAATTGGAAAAAGCATTGGCTGAAAACTGCCGTATTCAAATTCGTTGATTCAAAGGATTGCCATGAACCGTACAGCCCTAAAGAATTACGCCCCTCAAGCTCGTCGTGACTTTATTCAGGCGATGACTGACCGAGCCGCTTTCTATGGCATTACTGCCAAGAAGGTGGAGCCGATGACGGTTAAAGGGGATGTGGTTGTCATAGGTGGCAGGGAATACCCCAAGGCTATTGCTGACAAACGCAACCGCTTGGAGGAGCGGATTCAGCGGGACGGTTTCAATCAAACCATCGATGGGGTTGCATATTCGTGGTTCAACCGCTTTGTTGCCCTGCGTTACATGGAGTTGCATGGGTACTTGGAGCATGGCTACAGGGTGCTTTCCCATCCAGAGGGGAAGCCATTTCCTGAGATTCTGGAGCATGCCGAGCATCTGGATTTGCCCACGCTGGACAAAAACACAGTCATTGACCTGAAGTTGGCAGGCAATAAGGAAAACGAGCTTTACCGGTTGCTATTGCTGGCGCAATGCAATTCGTTGCATGCATCGATGCCTTTCCTGTTTGAAGAAATCAATGACGAAACTGAATTGCTGTTGCCGGAAGGTCTACTGAATTCAGATTCCCTGATTCGGAAGCTTGTGGATGGAATTGCTGAGGAGGATTGGGGAAAGGTTGAAATCATAGGTTGGTTGTATCAATTCTACATCGCAGAGAAAAAGGATGAGGTCATTGGTAGCGTTGTGGCTAGCGAAGATATTCCTGCCGCAACACAACTTTTCACGCCCAACTGGATTGTTCGGTATTTGGTCCAAAACACCTTGGGCAGGAAGTGGCTGGCAACCTATCCGGAATCGTCTGTCCGTGGCCAAATGGAGTTTTACATTGAGCCAGCGGAGCAAGAGCCGGAAGTTCAAGCAAAGCTGAAAGAAATTACTCCCGAAAGCCTGAATCCAGAGGAAATCACATTTCTGGACCCAGCCTGTGGTTCTGGGCACATCTTGGTGGAAGCTTATGACCTGTTTAAAGCTATTTACCAAGAACGAGGTTACCGCACCAAGGATATTCCGGCCCTGATTCTGCAAAAAAACCTGTTTGGTTTTGAAATCGATGATCGTGCTGCCCAATTGGCAATGTTTGCATTGTTGATGAAAGCAAGGGCAGATGACCGCAGAATTTTAGAAAGTAAGGTTCAGCCAAGCATTGTTTGTTTTGTTGAAAGTAAGGGGTTTGACCCTGTTGATTTGGCAAATGCGATTAATCAAGTTGTAGTGGAAATTGGTTCAAAAAATGTATCCAAATTCGACATTGGTGAACTGGTGGAATTGTTTGTGCATGCCAAGACCTTTGGGTCTTTGATTCAGGTTCCCCCCAAGTTGGTGGCAAAATTGCCTGAGATTGAAAATCGTTTGTTTGAAGTCTTGAAGAAGGGTGGGCTGACGATTGTTTCTGCGCAGTTTCTGAAAATTTTATTGCAGCATGCGGATTTATTGGCTCGTCAATATGATTTGGTGGTGGCCAATCCGCCATACATGGGCAGCAAAGGAATGAATTCGGAATTGAAGGATTTTGCTAAAGCAGAATTTCCAGAATGCAAAACAGACCTTTTTGCGATGTTTATTAAAAGAGGTTTCAAATGGTGTAAAAAATATGGCCGTAGCGGGATGGTTACGATGCAAAGCTGGATGTTTTTGTCCTCCTTGGAGTCTATGAGGGAAGAAATTATAAATAAATATACTCTTGAAAACATGTTACATATGGGTAATGGGGTGATGGGCATTGCATTTGGCACTGCTGCATCTGTTTTTTTAAATAATAAAATATCTTCCTATTGCGGCACCTTTTCTTATTGTGAAGAAAGCGATCTTGGGGCTGACGGAAAGCCTAAAACCTTTCCTGTTCATAATCAACGACTCAAAAATGCAAAGTCCGATGACTTTAAGAAGATTCCGGGTAGTCCGATTGCTTATTGGATGAGTGAGCACTGGGGTAGAATTTTTGCTGATGGAACCCCATTGGGAAAAATAGTTGATCCACGGGTTGGTTTGGATACCGGTAATAATGATAGGTTTATATTTTTTTGGCATGAGGTTGATTATCGGCGAATTGGATTCAATTTTAAAAATCGAAGTGAATTCCATGAGTCAGGGTTTAGATATGTTCCTCATACCAAGGGAGGTGCTTTTAGGAAATGGTATGGCAATTTGGAATTTGTCCTAAAATTTGACATTGAATCGTTTCTATATCTAGAAAAATCCGGTAATCATTTACCTTCAAGGGAATTTTATTTTATTGAAGGTGTCAATTGGACAAGAGTAAGTTCGAGCTCACTTTCAATAAGGTATTCCCCTGTAGGTTGCGTTTTCAATTCGGCTTGCCCCACTATTACGGGTGACCATTCCGATATTCTATTTTCTATGGCTTTATTGCTTAGTAATCTTGCCGATCCGCTTATTGCTGCTCTAAGTCCAACAATAAACGCACAGGCTGGAGATATTCGCAAAATCCCAGTTCTACCTGTTGATAAGTCTAAAGTTGTAAGTAATACTGAGGAGCTTATTAGTATCTCAAAAAGCGACTGGGACTCTGTAGAAACTTCTTGGGACTTCAATGAATTTCCATTAGTCGCTTTCGATTGTTGTAAAATTTCTGACGCAATGGATGAATGGGCATCTGTTCTCAAAAAAAGAAAAGAGAAAATAATAAATCTTGAAGAAAACAACAATCGACTTTTTATCGAGGCCTATGGATTGCAAGGGGAGCTTTCCCCAAATGTTCCTGACAGCAAAGTGACCCTTTGGAGGCTTGACGCTAAGGAAGATATTAGAAGGCTTATCTCATATTTTATTGGCTGTACGATGGGTCGTTACAGCCTTGATAAAAAAGGTTTGATCTACGCCTATTCAGGTAGCGAAGGTTTCGAAAAATTTCAACACATAATATTCCCAGCGGATGATGATGGAATTGTTCCTTTACTAAATCAAGACTGGGGCATTAACGATGATGCTAGCCAGCGCTTTGTACAGTTTATTTCCGTTGCATGGCCTAAAGAGCATTTAGAAGAAAATCTTCAATTTGTTGCTGAAATTCTTGGCGGCAAACCTGATGAACCTTCTCGTGAAGTTATACGCAACTATTTCAGTACCGGTTTTTACAAGCATCATCTTCAGCTTTACAAACGCCGTCCAATCTATTGGCTTTTCAGCAGCGGTAAGCAAAAAGCTTTTCAAGCTTTGGTATACCTCCACCGATACAACGAAGGCACCTTGTCCCGTATGCGGACTGAGTATGTGATTCCCCTTCAGGGAAAAATATCCGGTCGTATTGAACAGTTAGAAGCTGACAAACTGAAAGTTACCAGTACTAGCCAGCGGAAGAAATTTCAAAAAGAACAGGATGATTTGAAGAAGCAACAGGCCGAACTGTTTGTCTTTGATGAAAAGCTCAAAAACTATGCAGACCAGCGCATCAATCTGAATTTGGATGATGGTGTGAAAGTGAACTATGCCAAATTTGGTGACTTGCTTGCCGAGGTGAAGGCGGTCACCGGAGGCAGCGACGAATGAAAGATAATATTAAGCCTGTTCTTTCCGAAAAGCACCAAAGTGCTAGGGATTCCCTTGCTGAGGATTTAAAGCCTGTTTTTGATGATTTGGTTACCGATTACAAGTTTTTTGCAGTGAAACATCATGGGTCGAAATTTGTATCGTATGCGATTTTGGCTGACCTAATCCGAAATGGTTGGCGGATTGATGGAAGGAAGCCGTTGGAATGAGCAACCTTGTCAAGATTCAGGAGAGTCTCAGGAAAGCCTTCCATCAAGATGGCGCACGGATTGTTTTCTGGAATGACCCTGAAAAGGAATTCCTGATTGATGTGGATTCCCTGCAACTAGAAGGGGTGACAACACTACGCTTGGACCAAGAAAGCAATCTTCAGGTGAAATGGCGATTGGAGCGGGAAAAACCAAGCTCCAAATTCCTGCTCTACTCGCCTAACGAGGAGCCTGATTTTGAATCCGATTGGCTTCTGGATATCCGGTTGTATAGCCGCAGTTTCAGGGCAGACCGTGCCAGTATCCTGCTTCAGGAGCTTGGACTTCTTCAGCAAAGCCTGAAAAACCATTTGGCTGACAGGCGCAAATTCTTTGATGCCAAAGATAGGTTCCATCGCCTGAAGGCGCTTGTTAGTCCAAACGATACCGCCATCGATTTAGACAAGAAAATGATGATGGTGGTTGCCAAGGCAGACCAACCTGATTTGTTTCATTTGGTCCGGACCTTCTTCCACGGTTGGCTGGAGGCTCCTTCAGTTGATTTAGATGAATCACCCGCCAATTGGCAGGCGATGGAAAAGCTGGAGCTTGACCAATCGTTTTGGGAAATGGTGGAAGCAACCTTTGGGTATCAGGAAGACCAGCCCAGCCTGAAGAATTTGTTGATTCGCATGCTGGTGGCAGATTTCAAGCATCATTACAAAGATGAACTTCCTGCTGGCTTGAAGTCGCTTCTGCTTCCTGAGAAGGGTTTGCAAAACGCTGTGGTTTGTTTGGCCCATTGGCGGGACAGTTCCACCAAGGGAACTAGCTACGACCAGCTTTCAGCAGAAGTGGCGGAAATTGTCCACCTCAACAACTACCTGCCCAAGATGACCGCTGATTCCTTAGTGGATGTGCAAACCTTCTTGGCGGTGGAAAAGCGCATAGCCAGCCAACTGAAGGATAGGATTCTGGAGAGCCAAGAATCCATTCAGATTGATTCTATTCGGGCCATTATCAGCCAAAGGCAAACAGGGCATTGGGCTACCAATGGCTTGGCCGATAACGCCCATGCCCCCAGAACCGCTTTTCACGCTGTTTATGATGCCCTGCTGGCCTCTGGGGAGTTCATGCTCCTGTGGCAGCAGCATAAGGCCAGATTGGCCTATTCCAGCCCCAAAGAACTGTTCAAGGCCTATGAGGATGAGCTTTACCAGTTTGACCAGATTTATCGCCATTTCTGTGAAGCTGCCAATATTGCTGAAAGCAAAGGTTGGGATATTGCCAAGGCTTTGCGGCCTGAAATGGAAAACCACTATGGACATGGCTTCCTAGGCAGCTTGGCGCTGGCTTGGGGTAAGTTCCTAGATCCGGCTGATGGTTTGCTTTCCACTTGGCGGTTAGACCAAATCCCCAGCCAATTTCGCTTTTACGAGCGCAATGTGGGGTCATGGGTCAACAGCGGGGATAACCGGCGGGCCTATGTGATTATTAGCGATGCTTTCCGCTATGAGGCGGCGCAGGAATTGTGCGGAATCATCAACACAAAAACCCGAATGGAAGCCACCCTTTCCTCCCAGTTAGGGGTTTTGCCGTCTTACACCGCCTTGGGCATGGCCAGCCTCCTGCCCCACCGCAAACTGCAATTCAGCGGGACGGATGTACTGGTGGATGGTGTTTCCAGCGCCTCAGGTAATCGAAACGCCATCTTGGAAATGGTGGAAGGCGGGGCCATCAAGGCCAATGAATTGATGGCAATGAAGAAAGACGAAGGCCGTGATTTTGTCAGAGACAAAAAGGTTGTTTACATCTACCACGATGTGGTCGATTCAACCGGTGATGATGCGAAGACCGAAGGAAAAACCTTTGAAGCGGTCCATCAGGCTATTCAAGAACTGACCAACCTGATTTCGCACCTGACCAACAACCTGAATGCCACACACATTGTTGTGACAGCGGATCATGGTTTCCTGTACACCGATTCCCAGCCCACCGAAATTGATAAAAGCAAACTGAAGGAAAAGCCCAAGGGGGCTGTTATCGCCAAGAAACGCTACATCCTAGGCAACAGCTTGGAATCACAGGAAAACGCATGGAAAGGAAAAGTTCGCACCACGGCAGGCGTAGATGATGAAACGGAATTCTTGATTCCCAAGGGCACCAGCCTGTTTCATTTCGTGGGTGGGGCAAGGTTTGTGCATGGTGGGGCCATGCCGCAGGAAATATGTGTCCCAGTCCTCACCATCAAGCAGGTACGGGGCAAAGAAACCAAAGCCAAGCCGGTGACGGTTCATGTGTTGGGGTCACAGCACCGCATTACAACTGGCACATGCCGATTCAATTTGCTGCAAATGGAGCCAGTTGGGGAGCGGTTGAAACCAATCACGCTCAAGGTTGGCATTTATGAGGGTGGTGAGGCGGTAAGCAACATTCAAACGGTCAAGTTTGATAGTGAAACCAGCAATCTGGAAGAGCGCAAGAAATGGGTCACCTTGACCCTGACAGGCAAAAGCTTCGACAAGAAGAAAAACTATCGGCTGGTTTTGACGGATGCCGAGTCTGGCATCGAGCAACAAAGTGTGGAAGTGATTATCGACAGGGCGGTGCAAGATGACTTCTGATTTAAGCCAAACGATAGATACTTCCCTGAATGACCTGCTCAACCAGCACTTTGGGGGGAAGGTAGTCCGCAAGGATTTGACCAAGCTCCTGAAGGAAGGAGCAAATGTTCCGGTCTATGTTCTTGAGTATTTACTTGGCAACTACTGTGCATCCAATGACCCTGCTGTCATTGAAGAAGGCCTGAAAACCGTCAAGAAGGTGTTGACCGAAAACTATGTGCGCCCAGATGAAGCGGAGAAGGTCAAATCCACCATCCGTGAACGAGGCAGCATGAAAGTCATCGACAAGGTGACCGTGAGCCTGAATGAACGCAGGGATGTGTATGAGGCTTTGTTGGGCAACTTGGGCGTGAAGAATGTCGAAGTCCCAAGTGGCTTTGTGAAGCAATATGAAAAGCTGCTTTCGGGCGGTATTTGGTGCATTGTCAATTTGGAATATTACTTTGAGGAAGACCAACGGGGTTCCCCGTTCATCATGCGGGATTTGAAGCCCATTCAAATGCCCGGTCTGGATATGGAGGAGGTTTTTACAGGTAGGCGAGGTTTCACCGAGGAGCAATGGATCGATGTATTGCTGCGGTCTACCGGTATGGAGCCAGCCAACCTTGAAAATAGAGTCAAATGGCACCTGCTTAACCGTATGGTTCCATTCGTTGAAAATGGATACAACCTTGCCGAATTAGGCCCCAAAGGGTCCGGAAAAAGCCATATCTACAAGGAAATCAGCCCCAATAGCATTTTGATTTCTGGTGGCCAAACCACCGTAGCCAACCTTTTTTACAACATGGCACGGCGTGAAGTGGGTTTGGTGGGAATGTGGGATGTGGTTGCATTTGATGAAGTGGCTGGCATCACCTTCAAGGACAAAGACGGCGTTCAGATTATGAAGGATTACATGGCTTCTGGCTCCTTCGCCAGAGGCCGTGATTCCATCAATGCCAAGGCATCGATGGTGTTTGTTGGGAACATCAGCCAAGTGGATACCTTGGTGAAAACCAGCCACCTGTTTTCACCGTTCCCTGAAGTGATGATTGATTCAGCCTTCTTTGACCGTTTCCACAGCTATGTGCCCGGCTGGGAAATCCCAAAGATGCGGCCTGAATACTTCACCAACCAGTTCGGCATGATTAGCGATTATCTTGCTGAATGGATGCGGGAGATGCGGAAGCAAAATTTCTCTGATGCCATCTTTAAATACTTCAAGTTGGGCAGGGATTTAAACCAGCGTGATACGACTGCGGTGAAGAAGACGGTCTCAGGGTTACTGAAGCTACTGTATCCACATGGGGAGTATGACAAGGAAGCGGTCAGGCGCTGCCTTGAATATGCCCTTGAGGGAAGGCGTAGGGTCAAAGAGCAACTCAAGAAAATAGGCGGGATGGAATTCTACGATGTGCATTTCAGTTACATCGATTTGGAAAATATGGAGGAGAGGTTTGTAGGGGTTCCTGAACAGGGTGGTGGGTCACTCATACCTGAAAGTCCGCTAAACCCCGGAGTACTGCATACCATTGCAACCGGCGCTAATGGCTATCTGGCTGTGTATCGGCTGGAAACCCAAGTATTGGCCGGTAATGGGGCGCTGAAGATATCTGGCCTTGGTTCCCTGACTGCTGCCAAGGAAGCGGTGAAGGTGGGATTTGATTACTTTCAGGCCAATGCCAGCAGGGTGAGCGCATCCATTAAAACAGGGGAACATGACTATCACCTGCATGTGGTGGAACTAAACAACACAGGCCCAACTACCGCATTAACCTTGGCAACCTTTGTGGCTTTGAGTTCTGCCCTGATTGGCAAACCTATCCAAGCCCAGATGGTGGTGCTGGGAACCATGAGTTTGGGTGGAAATATTGTGCCGGTAGAGAACTTGGCTGAAACCCTGCAACTGGCATTCGATGCGGGAGCCAAAAAGATTCTGTTGCCAATGGCCAGCGTGAAAGACCTGCCTACCATCCCGGGCGAATTGTTTGCCAAATTCCAGACGGCATTTTACTCCGATGCAGTGGATGCGGTGTTTAAGGCGCTGGGAGTTAGTTGAAAACATCTTGAATTCTGAAGTCTTTCTTGGGTTGGGAAGATAAATATGAACAGCCAAATGCCCCAAAATTTCTTTGGTAGAGAAACTGAATTAGCCAAGATTCAAAAGCAATGGGAGGCAATTGTTTCAGGGAAGAACGAATCAAAGTCTGTTTCCAACATTTTGGTAATCACAGGGTCAACAGGCGAAGGAAAAACGAGGCTCGTTCAGCGGTTTTATGAAACCCTTGCTAACGATGCTGCTTGGAATCCGACTGAAAAGGCGTATTGGCCAACTAAATTTCAAGAGGATGAACGCTATTTAAGGGCAAACCCTGATATGGAGGTTCATCAACCTGCTGGTCCTCCAAGGTTTATCTGGTTGGGAATGCGATGGCAGAACAGGGAATTAAGGAATTTGGAAGAAAGGCGTTGTCCAATTCCGGAGGTAAGGAAAGAGCTTCGTTTACATAATGACCAAATCAAAAAACACAAAACTATTTGGGAAAAATTGTGGGGTGTTGCCAAGCCAGAAATGTTTGGTGGGGTGAAAGAAAGTGCTTTAGAAAAAATTATTGAATATTTACCAATCAATGGATTTGCTTTGAAAGTAATTGGAACCTTTGGGAAAATTGTTCATGAAACAAATCAATTAAACAAATCTCGAAAAGAGAAGACTGAGGAATTAAAAGCTGGTGATATTGAAGCACTGATTGATGATTTGGAGATTTATTTTGCATCCAAAGTTGCATTGCCTCTGATTTTATTCCTAGATGATGCGCAATGGATTGATGAATCAACCCTGAAATTCATCGATATTTTTGCCAATGAAGTGAGGAATAAAAAGCTGCCAGTTTTTATGGTTATCACGCATTGGGTTGCAGAGTGGAATGAGTTAATCGAAAAGCCTGAGTCTCTGAATTTGCGTTCAATATGTGAATCCCACAAAGCTCAGGTCCTTGATTTAGGTTTTGTTGATAACGAGATAATGCGTAAATTCTTGCTTTCTAAATTGTCAGGACTTAACTATAACCAGCAACAGGCCCTAATTGAAAAATCGTGCAATAATTTTTTGAGCCTAGAAGAAAACATTGGGTATTTGCTAGATACACCAGAAAATTTTGTTGATGAAAAATTAACAATGCCTTTGTCTGAAATTGGTGAAAAAGAAATAGCAGCATTGGAAAGTGATAGAACCAAACGAATTCAAAATCAGTTCAACAAATTAGAAAAAGACGCAAAACGGGTTTTGGGATGGTCAAGCCAATTAGGAGTTAAATTTCTAGCTGACATTATTGAAAGTGTCGCCAAGCAGGAAACGCTTGCATCAAACCTAAAAGTTACTTTCAACAAGGTGGAGCAGCGAGCTTACATTTCACCAGTAAATACTTATTTTAAAGAGTTTCGTGACAGGGCAATTTTTAAATTAGCTCAAAAATATTTCATGACCTACGATGCCCAAATGGAATCGTCTATTCAAGAAGCAATTAAGGGCAATTCAATATGGTTAATTCAAAATTCATTTGATGAAGTTGGCTCAGTAAATTTAGATAAATTCGCAGAAGAAGACGAGTTTATGTTTTTTATTAATAATGCAATTGATGAGCTTAAATCAGGCAAAAAATCACATGATAAATTAATACACTATGAATTGGGAATTATGGGTATTGAACCTACAGAACGGCGGGATATTTTAGGAATGACGCTTCAGGCTATTGGGTTACCAGACAAAAGGAAGCAAAACAAAGATGAGTACACATTAAGCACTAGGACTCTAGTTCTTGATTTTCTTAATGATTGGAGCAGCGATTTGCTTGGTGCTGCGAAACAAAAAGCGGAAAGATTTAAAGATATTAATTGGGACTACTTGGTTGCAGATGGAATTGGTTGGCACCAAAGGTTAAAGCTCGCTGATGCGTGCAATAAAATTCAAGCGTATCAAGTTTCTTTATTGCTTTTAGACCAATTAAAAATGGACCAGAATTTTTGCAAAGAATTTTATGAAGAGAGTATTGATGTTAAGGTGGAATTTAATCATTTGTTGGCTGATTGTTTGGAAAATACTGGGAGAGGGCAGGAAGGTTTTGAGGTTCGTAAAAAAGTCATAAATGAGTTAGAAAAACTGGTCAGCAATGGCAATGCGGATTTTTATACTACTAAATTATTTTATAATGCATTAAAAGAAATGACAAAAAATGATTTGGCTATAAGAGATCAGTTTGACTTTGGAATCTTATTTGCCAAAGTTGCTGAAAAATTTGAGGCATATTATGTCAATGCAAAACGAAACAGAAAAAACCCAGAATACTTGGTAATGGCAATAAAATGTTGGAATCGAAAATTATTTTATGACAATGAAGAATGTGCTCCTGAAATAGATGTTACTAGCTTTAAAAAAGCAAAAAGTCTTGCCCTTCAAATTTTTAGTAAAGGAAAAAACCCACAAGCGATAATTGAATTGTTTAATATTTATAAAAATGCCGCTGAAGTTTTTTGCAGGTTTGGAAAGCGGAAAGCTTCAAAAAAATGTTTAAATAAGATGAAAAAGTGCCTAAACTATAATGAAAAAACCTTTACACAAGATTCAATAAAAGATCTTTATGTTGATTTGGAAAATGCAATTGGAAATTTCCATTATCGATTTGGAAATTTCAAAAAATCCGTAAGCCAATTTAAGGTAAATTATTCCCAAGCCAAGTTAGATTGGGAGGAAAAAAATAGTATCGAAAACCTTTATCAATATGCCTCTAAATCATTTGATTTGGGCAATAATTATTATCTTGGTGGAAAATATAAAAAAGCCCTCGTTTATATGTATGAATCTTATGGTTTACACGAAAAATTGTTTCTGCAAAAAAAAGAAATCTATATTTTTGAAAACATTTTACGAATTGTCCGAGCTATTTCAGATTGCGAAACAGTACCTCCACAGGGTGATTTTGATAAGCTACTTACGAATGTACTTCCAGTTTTTGAAGATACTTTTGAAATTCCCGACAATAAAAGTTCCTTGTTTTTACTTGCTACACTTCTCGGAAATTGCGGAAAAGCTTTAATTCTATTAAAAGCATATCAAAAATCGAAATACTTGCTTGAAAAAGCAATTTCATTTTTTTCAATAATTCAAGATCCATTAAATATGCCTGAGTCTTGCAGATCGGAGCATGGGCCAATAGGAGTTCTTGGTATTGTTGAAATTTATCTTGGAAATATCCAGCGAGGCAATGAGCTTTACTTAGAATTTAAAAATAAAGCCAAAATCCGTGGATACCACGATTTTATTGGTGTACTTGGACAATATTGTGATGCTTATACTGACTGCCAAGTTGATTCAATGTCTTATATGGTTAGGGTAGATTATCTTAATTATTTTGAAAAATTGTACAGGAGTGACCCGTCGCCTGAGACTCTTGAAGAAATGATTGGTGCAAAAATCTACCTTACCAAAGCAACTGCTGATGACCCACAAAAAACTTCCGAAATATTGGGTGAGGTAGCAGAAGATTTAGAAAACCTTGGAAATAGTTTTCCAAACCCTAGCCTCGAAAGTTTAAAAAGGGCATTTGAGTTAGCCAAGAATGGTTGGGTAGATAATGACCTTCCGGAATAAAAGCCATCAACATTTTAAAAGGGTATAGTGAATGACATTGTCAATTCAGCTTGGATTATTGGAGAGGGTTTCACTTAGGTCTGTTTGGGCAAGTGAATCTTCTGATTTTACACCGTGGCTTGCAGAAAAAGACAATATTGTAGTTTTGGGTAACACTATCGGTTTAGATTTGGAGGTTGAGGCTCAAGAGAAAGAAGTAGGACCATTTCGTGCGGACATCCTGTGCAAGGAAACTGTGACTGGTAACTGGGTACTCATAGAGAACCAACTTGAAAAAACGGACCATACTCACCTTGGGCAACTGCTTACTTATGCTTCAGGATTGAAGGCTGTCACCATTGTTTGGATTGCGGAGAAATTTACAGAAGAGCATCGAGCTGCATTGGACTGGCTCAACAATATAACTGATAAAAGTTTCAACTTTTTTGGGTTGGAAATCGAACTTTGGAAAATTGGGAATTCGCAGGTTGCGCCCAAATTCAACATTGTTTCCATGCCCAACGAATGGACCAGAGATGTTGCTGCCGGTGCTGGGAAAGTAGAAAGAGAGGCCCTTACTGAAACAAAGCAGTTGCAGGAAAAGTTCTGGGAATCATTCAAATCATATGTAGAGAAGAATGGCAAGCGAATCAGGCCTACTAAGCCATTGCCCCAGCATTGGATGAATGTCGCAATAGGCAGGTCAGGATTCAAGCTTTGTGCTATTGCTTCCAGCAAAGATTCTGAGGCTGAAAACTCCGATAGCCATGAATTGCGGGCGGAGTTGAACATTGAAACAAACACATCGAAAGAAGATTATTTGAAACTTGAAAAAGATAGGGAGGTTATTGATAAGGAGCTAGGCGAAAAGGCGGTCTGGTACAACCCAGAAAATCGCCGTGTTTGCAAAGTATTTTTTAGAAAAAATGTAGATAACATCTTCGATGAGGCCAAGTGGTTAGAATTTGATGCTTGGTTGCTGGAAAAGCTTGAGTTGCTACACAGGGTTTTTTCCCAAAGAATCAAGGCGCTTTGATTTTCCAGTAGAAAAACCTATTTTCGTTTGTTGGAATGGTACATATTGCTGAATTGCTGGTTTTAGTTTTTCCTTTGTGCGAAGCATCCTATTTATGGCGACTGAGCTATGGAATTAGGTTTAAACTAATTCGGGCTAATTTATTTCCAAATAACATGATAATGAAGATAAATATTAACCTCTGTTTAGTAATGGTTTTTACGCACTTAAAAACTCTTTTGAAAAACAATTAAATAAATTAATAATATTATTGTGGTTATTAAACTAATTTAGCTTGGTGAGTATCTAATAAAAATTTTCAGAATCTAAAATTTTGCCCAGAGTGAACCAATTAAATTATTTCCGTATTAAAGGTTGTTCCAAAAGGAAATTATGGTTCTGAGGAAAAAATCATAATTTTCTTGGATTAAATAACCAAGAGTTTTGGAACAATTTTGATTTTTAAAAAAGATTTAAAGGAGGCAAAGAAATGAAGGTTTTTCATGTGACTAATTTGACGGCTGTACAAAAGATTCTTGAAATGGGATTTACAAATAATGGCTGCTCTTGGTTGTCTCATGGATTGGAAGAAATGCTGGAGGGTGTATGGTTTTCTGATCGTCCACTTGATCAGAGCGAAGGGACAAAGGGAAACATTGTGCTATGTATAGATATTCCGGAAAGTTTGTTCAGTAAATATGAATGGGTACCGGAAGATGGGGAAGTGTTTTACAGGGAGTCTTTCATTCCTGCAAAAGAAATTAATCGATATGGGCCACCTGTTATTTTGGATAACGAATAAAAATGGTGCCTGAACCTGTTTTTTAATTGGTAAAAACTTTCGCAGTTGGGCTGAATAATCACCATTTTGCCAAAAAATGGAAGAGATAATTTAGTAGTGAGTCTACGACAACCTCGTAAGTTGCCTTTATTCCGCCCAACTGCCTAAAGCTAAATTTCTTACATAATTGAAAATTAATTTCCGTTTTCCAAAAATCTCTAGGTTGAGTCCTTCTTAAGGTTCTTCTCAGTAACTTGAAACCCTTTAAAAGATGAGCAGGGGTGACCACCATATGGCGAAAAAACAAAATAGTTGCAGTTTGGTATAGGACCCCCCTATTTACAAGCGCTTTTGGGATAAAGCGGAACTATTTTGATTTGAGTGCCAATAAATGACTTCCATTTACAGGAAAGCAAAGCAGAAAACTGGGAAAAAACTACCCGGAAGAGCGGTCACCCCTGACGAAATTCGGGCTCTTTTACGGGTTTGCGGCAAAGGGTCAGCAGGGTTACGGAACGCTGCCTTTATTGCCGTATGCGCAGGGGCAGGCCTTCGATGTTTTGAAGCTTTAGGGTTGATGGCGAGTCACATCGAAAAAACCCAATTAGGAACAGTTATTCGAGTTATTCGAGGCAAGGGTGGGAAATCAAGGCTATCAGCCTTGATGCCAGAGTTTGTTCCGATTGTCGATCGATGGACTGAAAGGCGACGCTGTCTTGGAATCAACGGTAGAAGCCCGCTTTTCTGTGGGATAACCAAAAGTCTTAAAGAAAATACCCTCGGCGGGAATAGGGGAACCTTTGGCCGATTTATTTCTACCAGTCTGATGCGTAGCACTCTTAGTCGCTTGGCAAGAAAAGCCAAAATTGAATGCCGGGTTCATGTGCACGGTTTGCGGCATGGTATGGCGACCGCATGGGCCGCTGCTGGAATTGAGTTGAGGGCGATTTCTCAGCAATTGGGCCATGCAAGCACGGCAGTAACGGATCGATATTTGCAGCGACTTAATCCTTCCAATTTGATGGTGGCTGCATCATCAGTCCAAATGATTTCAAAACCTGTTTTGAAAAATTCTTACTGAACATCCTCCCCGGTGTACTGCCAAATTTTTGAACCGTACCAAGAAGCAGCAAACCCAATGTGGGTTTGTAGGTTTTCTAGTTTTTTATGGAGGCTTTAGGAATGTACAAAAAAACTAGACGCTATTGGGTTATCAATGGAAAAAGAACCATAAATGGTCGAACTGTCAGAGCTTCTGATCCCGGTGCCGTTAAAGGTGAAGAGATAGACCTTGGTTATTTTTTCCAACTGGATGGAAAGGAAATTTCTTGTGGTCCTAATAAAGAAGCTGCGGAAGCTATTAAGGCAAGACTGCTACTTCAGAAGTTGGAATCGGAAAGAGGTGTTCCTAATTTTTTGGTTTTCCATAAGTTGGAAATTCAAAAATTAATTCAAGAATATCTTGATAATCCAGTTTTAGGAAAAATCATTGATGGGAAATCAGATAAGCACCTTAGGAGGGCAAAGAAAGTATTTAAAGAAGTTATGGATGCTAATAAATGGGAAAAAGTAAAAGACCTTACATCAGAGGGTTTAATTAGATTCATAAATAAAAAGCTTAAAAATGAAAATCCCAAGGATAAGAGCACAAGATTTGGTAGGAAAACTGCAAACCATTGGATTGGATACTGGATTTCATTCGGTATCTGGCTTGAAAAGAAAAAATATGTGTCGAAGAATCCTTTTTCGGACATTAAAAAATTTACTTCGGATGAAGTTGAAGAAGACAGAAGGTTAGTGCGAAGAAGATTCACTGATGATGAGCTTTTAGTTTTATTTAATAACACCCCTCTACTAAAAACTCGAATTATGATGTCCGGAGTCGATAGGACAATGCTGTACATTGTGGCAGCATTAACTGGATTCCGTGTAAGTGAATTAGGCTCACTAATCCCAGAAGATTTTTTGCTTGACCGGCCGATTCCTGTCATTCGTTTATTAGGGAAAAATTCCAAAAACCGTAAAACGGTTGAGCAAATTGTTTTTAAGAGGCTGGTACCTGAACTCAAAAAATATCTTGCTGGGAAACTGAAGGGAAAACCCGTTTGGGATTTGTCTAAGCCTTCCCGCAAAAGCAAATTGGCAATCGTTTTGAGGCGGGATTACGCAGATATAAAGTCCAAAAACCCTGAATTGGCTGCTGGGTTGTTCGAAACAAATCCTTTGTCCCAAATCGATTTTCATGCCTTCAGAGTTACCTTTTCCACCATGCTCGCTGAAAAGATAGATTTTTCAGCTGTGCAGAGGTTGAGCAGGCACGGCGACTATAAGACAACAGATAAAATATATGTAAAGCTTCAAAAAGATTTCCTGCAAGAAGAGTTAGAGACTGCTTTGAAGGGTAAATTCTGTCACCCTTTTGTCACCGGCCACGACCGGAAACCTGTGGAATTGCATGTCCCTAGGATGGATCGAGTGGTCCGGCTTGTGAAGCGATTTGCGTTTTCCCTAAGTCCTGATGCAGGCTCGGTTTTCATGAAAAAGCTTGGGTTAAATTTCAATCAAGATAGATAAATTGGCGGGCCCTGTCACGCCGGAGGTTGCGGGTTCGAGCCCCGTCATCCTCGCTGATTTTTAAGCTCATTATTAAAATAAGGCTTGCTCCAAACCTCAGCTACTTGGGCTGAGGTTTTCGTTTTTAGCCAATGTAT
>Ga0315899_10001293_pt1 | contig 28734 bp, 25 predicted proteins | sample LakEriMetagenome_2_FD_203518 | JGI IMG/M metagenome (GOLD analysis project Ga0315899, IMG submission 203518) | Freshwater fungal communities from buoy surface, Lake Erie, Ohio, United States - Buoy 4 MA112 | ecosystem: Environmental > Aquatic > Freshwater > Lake | place: USA: Lake Erie, Ohio... | reverse complement strand
GGAAGAATGGAGTCGAGACGCGGCCGAAGGTCGGCCATCAACACGTCCATGTCGCGGGTGCCGATGTCCGCCATTTGGGCACTGATGCGGGTGACCGCCTTCGTTGAATCGAAGAACCCGCCTACGACCTGTTCAGACCGGCCATCTACAGGGCCTCGGAGCCAGGGGCCGATGAATCGCCGATCCTGGCTTGAAGGGAGACGGTAGCGCTCCGGAGAACCGTTGTAGAAGGTTTGGACTGCGAACTTCGTCGCGTCGACCGCGCTGAGGGAGCGGCTGAATTCCGGGTACTCGGCGAGGACATCCTGGACCTGCTCGACTTTCTTCAGCATGCCGAGGGACGAGGCGCCCTCGGGCGTCCCCGTATCGATGAGGACTTCAAACGGCATCACGCCGTGGAAGCGATGCTCCACCCACTGAAGGTCCTGGATGACCCGGTCGTCTTCGGGCAGGTCGTCCACGATGTTCCCCGTCGTCTGCATGCGGGTGATGCCCCAAACGCTCAACCCCAGCACCGCCGCAGCGACTACATACACCGCGGGCCGGTGAAACTGCACCACCCGAACCAGCCGCTGAATGGCCGCATATACCCACGGGCGATCGAGGTGCCGCGTGTGCCGTGCCTGCGGTGCGGGCAACCAAATCATCAACGCAGGAATCACGACAATCGAAATGACGAAAACCGCCATCACGTTGACGGAGGCCACGATTCCGAAGTGCTTCAGCACGTCTGATTCCGTGAAAATGAACGTCGCAAACCCGAATGCCGTGGTGAAATTCGTCAGCAGCGTCGCATTGCCCACCTTCACAATCATCCGCTGCAGCGCCATCGCCTTGTTGCCGTGCTTCCGATACTCCGCGTGGTATTTGTTGACCAAATAGATGCAATTCGGCACCCCGATGACAATCATCAGTGCCGGAATCAAACTCGTCAGCAACGTCACCGGGAAATCGAACAACCCCATCATCCCCAGCGACCACACCACCCCGATCACTACCACGGCCAAACTGACCGACATCACCGCAAGGTTGCGGAAAAACAGGAACAGCAGGACGAGGGTTACCACAAGGGCTGCCCCGATGAACCACCCCACTTCTCCCTTGACCTTGTTCGTCATTTCGGTGCGGATGAACGGCAATCCGCTCAGGTGCACCTCGATTCCGTGTTCCGCTGACCACGCATCTACAAGCGCAGTAACATCCTCCACCACCGTGCCCCGTTGCTCCGAATTGAACTTCTCCGCATCCAGGAACACCATCATCAACGTCGCATCACTGTCCTCCGTCCACAGCAATCCGCGGTAAAACGGCAAGTCCCGGATGGCCCTTCGGGCACTGTCTACGAAGGCCTCGCTGGGCTTCCCCCCCACTTCAAGCGACCCGGCAGGCAGAACCGGCACGAGGCGAAACTTCCGCTCCACGGTGTCTTTCTCCAGCCGGAACGCATGGGTCATCGAGAACACCGAATCGATTAGCCCGGCCTCCGCTTGGTCTGCATCGAACGCTCGGATGGACTCCGCGAGTTCATACCACGCCTGGAACCCTTCCGAAGTGGCAAGCAAAGGGCTATCTGTGCCCAGAATCAACACACTTCCTTCCGACCCGAACCGCTCCAAAAACTGCTGGTGCTCCCGGTACGTCGGATGGTCCGCGGGCAACAATCCCCCGAAGGTATACTGCAACCGGATGTCCGGAATGTGCCACGCGAGCAGTACAGTAATGGCCCCGAGAATGGCCAACAGAATATTCCGCTGACGTAAAACGAGGGAGGCGATTTTGTTCCACATGGCGCGGGCAAAGTAACTGCAAAACCCGCCACAGCCCCGCCGTACTTTTGTCCCCATGGAACAGTTCGACGTCGTCGTCATCGGCAGCGGCCCGGGGGGCTATGTCTGCGCCATCCGTTGCGCCCAACTCGGCCTCCGGACCGCGCTCGTGGAAAAGTATGCCACCCTCGGCGGCACCTGCCTCAACGTGGGCTGCATCCCGTCGAAGGCCCTGCTCGACAGCTCAGAACACTACCACCAAGCGGCCCATGCCTTTGCCGCCCACGGCATTCACACCGGCGGACTCACCCTCGACTTCCCCGCGATGATTGCCCGCAAGGCCGGTGTGGTCAAAGACACCGTGGCGGGCATCGACTTCTTGATGAAGAAGAATGGCATCACCGTACTGCGCGGGGTCGGTTCGTTTGTGGACCCCCACACGGTCCGGGTGACTCCCGCGGAGGGGGATGCCACCGACGTAGGCGCAGCACACGTGGTCATCGCCACCGGCTCCCGCCCTGCGGCACTGCCTTTCCTCGCTCCGGACAAGAACCGCATCATCACGTCTACGGAAGCCCTCTCGTTGCCCGCCCAGCCGAAGTCGATGGCCATCATCGGCGGCGGGGTCATCGGACTCGAGTTAGGCAGCGTCTACGCGCGGATCGGCACCGAAGTGCATGTGATCGAATACCACGACACCCTGCTCCCTTCGATGGACCGGGCGATGGGCAAAGAGCTCATGCGCTCGATGAAGAAACTCGGCGTGGCCTTCCACCTCGAGCACCGCGTGAAAGGCGCTGCGCCGCACGCAAACGGCGTGGTCGTTTCTGCCGACGACAAATCCGGCAAGGCGGTGGAGTGGGATGTGGAGTACTGCCTGCTGGCTGTAGGACGCCGACCCTTCACGGAAGGGCTGAACCTCGATGCAGCGGGACTTGCAGCCGACGAGCGCGGGCGCATCCCCGTGGACGAACACACGCTGGCGACGGCCGTTCCGCACATTTATGCCATCGGCGACGTGGTGCGTGGGGCGATGCTGGCGCACAAAGCGGAGGAGGAGGGGGTGCTGGTGGCGGAGGTTTTGGCAGGCCAAAAGCCCCACATCGACTACCGGCTCATCCCGAACGTCGTCTACACCTGGCCGGAAGTGGCCGCGGTCGGTGATACGGAGGAAGAGCTCATCGCCGCCGGAACACCCTACAACATCGGGACCTTCCCTTTCAAGGCAAGCGGGCGCGCGCGCGCATCCATGGACACGGACGGACTCGTGAAGGTGCTCGCGCACAAGGAAACCGACGAACTCCTCGGCGTGCACATCTGCGGTCCTCGTGCAGCCGACATGATCGCCGAAGCGGTGGTCGCCATGGAATTCAAGGCCGCCGCCGAGGACATCGCGCGCATTTCACATGCCCACCCGACCTTCACGGAGGCGTTGAAGGAAGCGGCCCTCGCCGCGACCGGCAACCGCGCATTGCACATCTGACCTGCCGCCCATGGCGCGCCCCCTGCCCGACCTCGCCGAGTTGGCGGCCGATGAGCCGCATCTGACGTTGCTGTTCGACGAGCGGCCCGAGGGGCAGTGCCTGCTCGCGGTAGGATGCCGGCGGTCGTTCGCGCTGGGGGATCCGCATCCCGACGCCTTCGCGGCGCTGCAGCGGTTTTTCGACGAGGTGGGTTGGGCGTTTGGGTGGGTCGGGTACGAGGCGAAGGACATCGTGGAGCGGCTGGATTCGGCCCACGCCGATGCGGTAGATTTCCCGGTGTTGCACTGGACAGAACCGCGGATCGTCGTCGCTTGGGGCGCCGGGCGGGAGGAGCCGGAGGTGGTCGCCGGGGAGACAGAGCCGGATGCGTACCGGGTGCTGGCGGCGGTGCGGCGCGGGCTGCCGGAAGGGTGGGACCCACCGGCTCCGGGGGTACGGCTGCGGCCGCGTTGGGACACCGCGACGTACCTGCAGCGGGTGGCCCGGGTCAAGCGCCACATCCAGCGGGGGGACATTTACGAGCTCAACGTGTGCACCGAGTGGTCGGCGGAACGCGCCGACGTGCCGCATCCGTGGGAGGCCTTTGTGCGGCTGCAGCACAGGACGCGGGCGCCGTACAGCGCCTTCGTCCGTTCGCTCGACCGCTACCTGCTGTGCGGATCGCCGGAGCGGTTCCTGTGCCGTCGCGGGGACGACGTGCGCTCTTCGCCCATCAAAGGCACGGCGCGCCGGGGGGCTACAGCCGAGGAAGACCGGGAGGCCGCCGAAAGTTTGGCCGCGAGCCCGAAGGAGCGCGCGGAAAACATCATGATCTGCGACCTCGTGCGCAACGATTTGAGCCGCATCGCGATGCCTGGTTCCGTGCAAGTTACAGAGCTTTGTGGCATCCATACGTTCGCGACTGTGCACCAAATGATCTCCACCGTCCGCTGCACTTGCCGGCCCGGAACCACCGAAACGGACCTCCTGCGGGCGGCTTTTCCGATGGGATCGATGACCGGCGCTCCGAAGGTGCGCGCGATGGAGCTCATCGAGTCGGTAGAATCTACCCGGCGCGGCATCTACTCTGGCAGTGTCGGTTACCGCGCACCCGGCGGCGATTGTGACCTGAACGTCGTCATTCGCAGCATCGCCATCAACCGCAGCCTCCAGACGGTCTCGGCGCATGTCGGCGGGGCCATCACCGCCGCGAGCGATCCGGAAGCGGAGTATGCGGAATGCGTGCTCAAGGCAGCCGCCTTGCTCCGCACCTTGTCCGACGATGCAGCGCCCTAACCGCCCCGCCGGTCTGGTGTCCCGGACGCGTGCGGCGTTTCTGCGGCATGGCTTTTCGCTCGACGCTCCGGCAGTGGTCGGCGTCAGTGGGGGACTCGACTCGATGGCCTTGTTGCAGGTGGTTTGGGAACTCGGACTGCCTTGCACGGTGGGCCATGTGAACTATGGTCTGCGCGGGGCCGACTCCGACGCGGACGAAGCCCTCGTGCGTGAAGCCTGCGACGTGTTCGCGATGCCCCTCTTTGTGCACCGTCCCGAACCGCCCAGCTCGCCACCCGCCGAGGGCGTGCAGGCTTGGGCCCGCCGCATCCGCTACGACTTCCTCCTCTCCCTCCCCTCCCCCCCCACCCCTCAACCTCAACCTCAACCTCAACCTCAATCTCAACCCCAACCCCTCCTCCTCACCGCCCACCACGCCGACGACCAAACCGAAACCGTCCTCCTGCACCTGCTGCGGTCTTCGGACCCCTTAGCTGCTGCCGGGATGGAAGCCATTTCACGGAAAGGAAGGCACTTTCGGCCGTGGCTCGGAGAACCGCGGGAGGCGATCCGGGCCTTCGCCGTGGAACGGGGAGTGACGTGGCGCGAGGACGCCTCGAATGCGTCGGGGGCCTACTTGCGCAACCGGATTCGACACGAACTGCTCCCCGTGCTTGAAGCCCTGCGGCCGGGGGCTGCCGAGCATTTGGCAAGGTGGGCTGAGCGGTTGCGCCCGCTCGGGGAGGCAGCGCGTGCGGAGGTGAACGCGGCAGAACGGCGGTGCGTGGTGTGGGACGCGGAGGGGGTGTGCGTGGTGGATTTGGCCAAATGGTGCGCAGAGCCGCTGCGGGAAGAAGTGCTGCTCCAAGCGGTGGCGGCCTTCGGCGCAGAAGCCACCGTAGCGGACGCCGTGAACAAGCTCGGCGGACACGGGGTTGAGAGTGGGAAGGAAGTGGAAACGGCGGTCCTGTATGCACGCCGAATCGGACCTACTTTGCGCATCGAACCCCGCCGTCCACATCGCCCATGACCACCCTGCAGCCGCTTTCGCTCGAACGCCCCGAAGACCGGGATGCGGCCCACCGTACCTACCTCATCCTCGCGGGTGTGTTCATCGCGAGCCTCGTGGCTTGCAACTTGATTTTCAGGAAGTTCTTCATTTGGCAACCCTTCGGGACCGACGGCTGGCTCACCTTCGAGCAAAGCGTCGGACTGCTCCCCTACCCGCTTACGTTCGTCATCACGGACGTCATCAGCGAGGTGTACGGCCGAAAGAAGGCGAACCTCGTGGTGCAGGCCGGCCTGGTGGCAAGCCTCTTCACGCTGGTCTTTGTGGCGATCAGCTCGGCTTCCACCGCCGCAGGCTGGTCACCGGTGACCGACAGCCAATTCGATCACGTATTCGGCTCGACGGTGGCCGGTGTGGGCGCGTCGATGGTGGCCTACCTGCTGGCCCAATTCCTGGACGTGCGCATCTTCCATTTTTGGAAGGACCTGACGGGCGGCAAGGCGCTTTGGCTTCGAAACAACCTGAGCACCATCCCATCCCAATTCGTGGATACGGCCACCGTTTTGGCCGTGTTGTGCCTGCTCGGAGAGCTGGAGTGGGGGTTATTTCCCAAACTTTTCATAAACGGATTTGCCTTCAAGGTGGTCTTCGCCCTGCTCGATACGCCGTTCGTTTACCTCGTATGTGGCTGGTTGCGAAAGCGTTTTAACCTTTCCTTCGGCCAAGAACTCGCCCTCTGAAGCGGGACCACGGTCACACAGAGCTCGCACCGGGGCGTTATCTTCGCAGGTCATGAACATGCGCCACGTCCTTTCGATGCTCCTGCTCGCCGTGACGGGCACCCTCGCGGCCCAAGTCTACAACCCGGTAAAATGGGAGTTTACGCTGTACGAAAGTGCGGAAACCGGCAAGACGGACCTGGTCCTGCACGCCACGGTGGACCCGTGTTGGCACATCTACAGCCAATTCCTCGACAGCCCGGATGGTCCGCTGCCCACCTACATCGAAGCCACCCTGCGCGCCGGCGCAGACTCGGTCGGTGGATTCCGGGAATGCACCCCCATCGTCGCCTACGACCCCAACTTCATGATGGACCTCAAGTTCTTCGAGGAAGAGGTCTACTGGGTAGCGACGCTCGACCTTTCTGGCGCCGCTGCGACGGACAGCATCACCGGCTTCGTGAGCTTCATGGTCTGCGATTCCACGAAGTGCCTCCCCCCGGAAGATGTGCCCTTTGCATTGTCCGTGGGCGATGTGAAGCCCGGGGCAGACCGCCCGGAGTATTGCCCTGCCTTGAAACACCTGTGCGGAGGGCACGGCGCCGGCGATGCACACGAAGAAACAGCGGCTCCCGGTGGGCCTGCGGAAGAGAATGGCCTGTGGGGCGTGTTTTTGCTGGGCATGTTGCTCGGTTTCGCGGCGCTCTTTACGCCGTGCGTGTTCCCGATGATCCCGATGACGGTGAGCTTCTTCACGAAGCAGTCGAAAACCCGGGCAGCCGGCCTGCGCAACGCCTTGCTCTATGGCTTCTTTATCATCTTCATTTACACCGGCCTCGGCTTGTTGCTGACCGCCGTCTTCGGCGTGGACGTGCTCAACCTGATTTCTACAGATCCCTTCTTCAACCTCTTCCTGTTCCTGCTGTTGCTGGTCTTCGGGGCGAGCTTCTTGGGAGCGTTTGAATTGCAGCTGCCGTCCCGGTGGGCAAACACAGCAGACCGCGCGGCAGACCGCGGCGGTTTTCTCGGCATCTTCTTCATGGCGGCCACGCTGGCCATCGTGAGCTTTTCCTGCACTGGCCCGCTGGTAGGCAGTGCCCTGGCCGGTGCTGCTACCGGATCGTTCGCAGCTCCCGCTGCGGTCATGTTCGGTTTCTCGCTTGCGCTCGCCCTGCCCTTTATGCTGTTCTCGGCATTCCCGGGCTGGCTCAACTCGCTGCCCTCTTCAGGAGGGTGGCTCAACAGCGTGAAAGTCGTGCTCGGGTTGCTTGAAATCGGCTTTGCGTTCAAGTTCCTGTCGAATGCCGACCTCGTCCTGCAACTGGGACTGCTTCAGCGGGAACTGTTCATTGCCATTTGGATTGCCGTAGCCCTCGCCATCGCCTTCTATCTGTTCGGCTGGCTCACATTCCCCCACGACTCGAAGGTCGACCGGATCGGGGTGGGCCGGTTTTCGACGGCCATGCTGTTCTTCATCTTCGGACTCTACCTCGTCCCGGGTCTGTGGGGTGCGCCCGTGCACTTGATTTCCGGTTTCCCACCTCCGGCATTTTATGCAGAATGGCAACACGGAGGCAGCAGCGAATCTGGAACCGCGAGCGGCCATGTAGAAGCCCGTTTTACAGATTACGAGGCCGGGCTCGAAGCGGCAAAGGCCGAAGGCAAGCCCCTGCTCCTCGATTTTACGGGTTGGGCTTGTGTCAATTGCAGGAAGATGGAGGAGCAGGTTTGGCCCAACCCTCAGGTGGCTTCCCTCCTCACCGACAAGGTTGTACTCGTCTCTTTGTACGTGGACGAGCGCAAGAAACTCCCGGAAGCAGAACAAGCGATGCAGGAGTACGGTGGCAAGACGTTTCCCATCCGCACCGTCGGCAACAAATGGTCGTATCTGCAGGCTTCCCAGTTTAACACGAACTCCCAGCCCTTCTACGTCCTGCTCGATCACGAAGGCAAGCAAGTCGGCGGTTCAGCCGGTTACGACCCCGATCCTGAGAAGTTCATTGCCTTCCTTGAAGACGGTCTCGGGAAGTTCTCTGCCCACTGATTCCTACGAACACAAACCCGGGGGCCCCGACTGCAAAGCGGACGGAAACTCACTGCCAAACGCCCTGCACCTTCGCGGCATGAAGACACCTACCCTCCTCGAAACGCATTTGGACGAAGCTGCGGAGCTGCTTGGGCGCATCCGTTCCGATGCTTCCTTTCTCACATCGGCCGCACGGGGTGCAGAGATCCTTTCGACCGCGCTTGCACGCGGTGGCAAGGCCATTTCATGTGGCAATGGGGGGTCGATGTGCGATGCCATCCACTTTGCCGAAGAACTCAGTGGCCGGTACCGAAACCACCGAAAGGGCCTTGCAGCCATCGCCTGTTCTGACCCCGCCCACCTGACCTGCGTGGGAAACGACTACGGATTTGAGCACGTCTTCGCGCGGTTTGTCGAAGCACTCGGGCGCCCGGGGGACGTACTTGTCGCCATCACCACCAGCGGAAACTCAGCAAACGTGGTCGCAGCAGCCCACGCAGCAAAGGCCATGGGCATGCAGGTCGTCGGCCTCACGGGGAACTCCGGAGGTGCCCTCGCTTCGCTCTGTGATGCAGAAGTCCGCGTGCCATGGACCGGGTATGCCGACCGCATCCAAGAGGTGCATATCAAGGTGATTCACAGCTGGATTGATGCCGTAGAACAGGCAGTCGCCTGACCTCTTCGCCATGTGGACGAAAACATTCGGGGCCTCACACCGAGGCGCCCAAGCCCTTCCTGTGTCCGTAGAAATTCGGACCGACCGCGGCTTTCGTTTCCATGTCACGGGTCTGCCCAGTGGGGCGGCGCGTGATGCGGCCTTGCGAATCCGTTCTGCACTGCTTTCAAGCGGTTGCCGGTGGCCGAGACTTTCATGTACCGTCAACCTCTCCCCTGCCGTAACGGCCACCGAGGCCGCCGCTTTTGACTTGCCCATAGCCCTGGCGTTGCTCGCCGCCTCGGAGCAAGTTCCTGTGGACCGGGTCAAATCGGTTTGTAGCATGGGGGAACTCCGGCTGGATGGATCCATCGGCGGTGACCATCCGTCCTACCTCGCAGCCCCGAGTGCCGCGCTGGAGGTGGGTTGCACCGAGACCCTCTTGCCCGCACACGCAGCGGTTTCTGGCGGTGCCTGGCGTCCGGCTAATACCCTGCGCGAGGTCGTTCGCCACCTGCGCGGGGACGTTTCTCTTGCTCTCAGAGGTTCCCAAGAAGCTGCTGAACACCCGGAGCGCGAAGTCGACTTGGCGGATTTGACGGCCGATCGACTCACCCGACTCCTCCTCGTCGCAGCTGCAGCGGGCCACCACCACGTGCTGATCCTCGGCCCCCCGGGCTCGGGCAAATCCACCTTCTTGCGGTGCCTGCATGGCCTGCTGCCGAGCCCGCTGCCACGTGAACGCGCAACAAATGAACGATTCCTCGGCTTGCGCGGTCTTCCGCCGCTCTCCCACGGCGCAGTCCCCTTGCGCACGCCGCATCCCACGACCACCCCAGAAGGCATGCTCGGGGCATTCCCCAGCAGTTCCAGTTCCGGCCTCATCCCGGGCGAAATGAGCCTCGCCCATGGGGGCATGCTCTGCCTCGATGAGTTGGCTGAGTTCCCGCGCAATGTCCTCGAATCGTTGCGAGGTCCGCTGGAGTCTGGCGAAGTGCACCTCTCCCGTGCAGGAGGCGTGGCGCGCATTCCCATGGCCTGCATTGTGGGGGCCTCTGCAAACCCTTGTCCGTGTGGATTCCTGGGAGAAGGCCCCGCCCGGTGCCGGTGCTCCATCTCCGACATCGAAAAGGGATTGCGCAGACTTTCTGGTCCCCTCATCGACCGTTTCCCTATCCACCTCGAAACGGCACTCTTCCCACAGGAAGACGGCAACCTTCCGCGCTGGCTGACACATTCGCACGAGGCAGCAGAAGCAATCCGAGAAGTCCGTTCCATAGGCGCAGACGCCGGCACTGCCCCTCCTCCTTCCGCCGAAGGACGAGAGTTCCTGCGCGCCCTCCGGCACAACGTGGGATGTTCAGAACGCGGGCGCAACAGCGTGCTCGCGGTATCACGGACCCTGCTCGCCTTGGACAGGGTGACCTCCGGAGGTGTATTCATCGGCGCTGAAAGGGAAGATCTCGAACGAAGCGCACTGCTCACTGCCGCGCAATGCCGCATCTTTGACAGGACCTCTTGGATTGAAGGGGCCCGCAAACGCAACAGCCACCGCCATGAACGCAACCGTATTGAGCTGCCGCGGCTACACACCCCGCATTCCTGATTCCTGCTGGCTTGCCCCGAATGCCACCGTGGTCGGAGAGGTGGAACTCGGTGAGGAGAGTACGGTGTGGTTCGGTGCCGTGGTGCGCGGCGACGTCGCACCCATCCGCATCGGCCGCAAAGTGAACATCCAAGACGCCGCCGTCATCCACGGGACGTTCGAGCAATCCCGCACCGACATCGGAGACGGAGCATCCATCGGGCACGGAGCCATCGTCCACGGCGCCTCCATCGGCGCCGGGGCACTGATCGGGATGGGGGCCGTCGTGATGGACGGGGCGTCTATCGGGGCAGGTGCTGTCATCGCTGCGGGCGCCGTGGTGCTCGCAGGCACCGTGGTTCCTCCGTCTACGCTGTGGGCCGGAGTGCCTGCCCGGCACGTCGGTCCCGTCAAGGCAGAGCTCGCCGAACGCCTCGCTGCCACCTCTGACCGCTACGTCACGTATGCCGGCTGGTTCCGCACCGATCCTGAATCTGCCCCATGAGGTCAGATGTCCCAGATGCGGTTTTCCTCCAACTCGACTTCCCGACCGAAGAAGGTGCGCGCTCCGGAAGCGAACGAGGCGGTCAGGTCCGACACGATGAACCTGCGCGGATGGAGCGGTGCGGGCCCACGCAACTCCGCCATGCCCGATACGGCCTCCTTCACCCGCGCGGCCACGATTCCCGGCGTGTCCAGGACGACCACGCCCGCTGGGAGGAAGGCGCGGATTTGGTCCGCAATGAGGGGATAGTGGGTGCAGCCGAGCACCATGGCGTCCACTTCATCGAACAGACCGTCACCGAGATAGGCCTCGAGCAGCGCATCGGACACGGAACCGGTGTGGAAGCCCTCTTCGATGGCGGAAGCGAGCAACGGCGTAGCGCGCACTTCCGCGTGCAAGCCGCGGGCCGTCAACGCCCGCTGGTACAGGCCAGATTCGATGGTGGCCCGGGTTCCGATGACCCCGATGCGACCGGCGGGAAAATGGTCTGCGGCAAACTCCACCACGGGCGACACCACGTCGACCACCGGAATGCGGGGCCCCAAGGCGTCGCGTACCGCGTCAAGGGCATTGCTGGAGGCTGAATTGCACGCCACAACGACCAAACGACAGCCCTCGTCGCGCAGGTGGTGCGAGATGCGGGAGGAAAAATGGCGGATGAGGTCGGGCGATTTTTCGCCGTACGGAAGGTGCGCCGTATCCCCGAAGTACACCAGGGGATACTCCGGCAAGACGTCCGCCACTGCCCGTGCGACCGTCAGTCCCCCGATGCCTGAATCGAAGATGCCGATGGGAGGCCGCATCCGGGGTGGGCTTACATGCCCAGCTTCGCGCGGACGAGCGGAGCGATGTCCTCGCCGCCGTTGTACAGCGTGGCGCCGGTGCTCGAATCGAAGACGTAGGTGAACTTTTGTTCTTTGCCCACCTCGTCAATGGCCGTTTGCACGCGCTCAATCATGGGCTCGAGCAGGGATTGCTCCAACTTTTGGAGCTCTTCTTGCACCGTGGCGGCGAATTCTTGGAGACCGGTATCCATGCCCTGGAGTTCGCGTTCTTTTTGCGTGCGGATGGCTTCCGGCCAGGTAGCAGCTTTCTGCTGGTACTCGGCAAATTTGGTCTGCATTTCTTCCTGCATCCGCTTCAGCTCCGCCTCGTATTGCGCCGCTTGCGACTCAATGGTTGCCTGGGCCGTGGCGCGTTCTGGCAAGTCGAGCAGGATGGCCTGCGCATCGACGTGGCCCAAACGGACTTGGCCTACAACGGGAAGAAAACACGACGCACACACCGCCGCAGCAAAGAGAAAGAACTTCATGGGATGGATTGAATTCGTGCGAAAATACGCGGTTCCGCTCACTCCTTGCCGCCGCCGCGTACAGATTCCGTCGCGCCACGGACACCTTCGCGGGCATTATCAAGGCCCTTTCCGACGGCATCCTTCGCCTTGTCTTGGAGCGACTTGCCCTCACCTTCTTTGCCATCCCCTTCCTTTTCGCCTTCCTTGCCCGACTCGATGGTCTCCCCGGGAACATATCCCAACGCTTTGATCAGGCGGTCGCTGATGTCGTACTTCGGGTTCGTGTAGAGCATGTTGCTCTGATTCGTCTTGTCGAAGATGACCATGTAGCCCCCGGATTCCGCAAGTGCCATCAATTCCTCGAAGATTTGGTCCTGGATGGGTTGGATCAGCTCTTTCCGCTTGCGAAACAGCTCGCCTTCGGGGCCGAACCGTTCTTTTTGAAGGGCCTTCGCTTCGGCCCGCTTCGCTTCGATTTCCTCTTCGCGTTTCGCCCGCATTTCGCCCGTCAGGAGTACCCGTTCCGCGCGGTACGCTGCCTCGAGCCGGCCTACGGCGACCAGCTTTTCTTCGACTTCGGCCTGCCAGTCGATGGCGAGCTGGTTGAGTGTGTTTTGGGCTTCCGCATACTCCGGCATGTGGAGCAACACGTAGTCCGAGTCGATGTAGGCAAATTTCTGTGCGTGAGCCGCCGGGGAACCGACCAGGAGGCCGACACAGAGGAGGGGAAGGAGCAGGTGACGCATGTGAGGAAGGTACGATGGTTGAGGGCGTTAGAGCTCGCCCATGCTCATGCCGATGCTGAAGTGGAACTGGCCGCGCGCCATGTCCGGAACCGACGGCAGGTCGTCGAGGCGCCAGCCGTAGTCCAGTCCGAGCAAGCCGAACATCGGCAGGAAGATGCGCAGGCCGACCCCGGCGCTGCGGTAGACCTGGAACGGGTTGAACTCCCGCCCGTCCGCCCACGTCCGCCCGGCGTCGACGAAGCCGAGGACGAAGATGGTGGCACTGGGGTTCGTGGAGAGCGGGTAGCGCAACTCTGCCCCGTACTTCGCCACCACCGGAGCTCCGGTGTTGCGATCGGGCGAGGTCAAGCTCAAATCGTCGTATCCCCGGAGGTTCAGGATCTCCCGCCCGTCGAGGACGAATCCGCTCAGGAACACCCCGCCGAGGTAGAACCGCTCGAACGGCGAAAGGCCCACCGCGCGGTTGTACTGTCCGATGAGCCCGAAGCCGGCGTGTGTCCGCAGCACCAGGGTCCGGGGATTTTCGCCCCCGCTCGAGGTCAGCGGCGTAAACCACTCCACCTTGACCTTCCACTTGTGGTATTCTACCCACTTGAACCGCTCCTGCTCCGTCATGCCGGCGTAGTCCACATCCCCGCGGAACATGCTGTACGGCGGCGTCACGCGGACGGAAAGGTTCACATTCGAGCCCCAGGTGGGGAAAATGGGGTCCGAGATGGAGTTGCGGCCGACGCTCAGGTTGAGGGCCAAATTGTTCGAGCGCCCGTTCGAGAAACTGAAAAACACCCCGTAATCGTCAAGCAGGAAGTTTTGGTACGAAAGCGCAGCCTGCATCACGAACCAATCGTCCGGTCGACGCCACCGCTGGCCGAGGCCTACCTGCAGCCCCATGATCTCCATGGATTGCCGCCCCTCGTTGAGCACCCCGTCCACCTTGCGCGGTTGCCCGTTCGACTGGATCGAGCGCCACGCCGAGAAGCTCAAGGAGTTCGGCTTCTTCCCGCCGAGCCACGGCTCCGTGAAGCTGAGGTTGTAGCTCTGGAAATAGAGCCCATTCGACTGCGCGCCGATGCTCAGCCGCTGCCCATCACCCGTGGGAATCGGCGCCCAGGCCCCCCGCCGGAACATGTTGCGCGCGGAGAAATTGTTGAACGACACGCGCAACGTGCCCACCACGCGGCCACCGCCGAATCCTCCGCTGAGTTCGATTTGGTCCGAAGGCTTCTCCTCCACCGTGTAGGCGATGTCCACCGTTCCCGTTTCCGGGTGCTGCGTGGGCACGATGCCGAACGCCTCCGGATTGAAGTAGTTCAGGGTCGCGAGTTCCCGCTGCGTCCGGATGATGTTCGTGCGGCTGAACAGGTCGCCCGGCCGCGTGCGGATTTCCCGGTGGATGACGTGGTCGTTCGTCTTCGTGTTGCCGTCCACCGTGACCTTGCCGATGCGGAACTGCTTGCCTTCGTACATCCGCACTTCGATGTCGATGGTGTCGTTCTCGATGCGGACTTCCACCGGCATGGCTTGGAAGGTCAGATAGCCGTCGTCTTGGTAGAGCGAGCTGAGGTCGCCTCCCTTCGGATCCATGAATACCCGCTCTTCAAGTCTCTGCAAATCATATACTTCACCCGAGCGAATGCCCACGAGGGAGTCCAGCTGGCTTGACCGGTATTTCGTGTTGCCGGTGAAGCGGATGTCCCCGAAGTAGAACCGGTTGCCTTCGTTGATTTCCAGGGCAAGGCCGATGCGCCCGTCAGGCGTGCGCCAAACCGAATCCCGCACCACCCGCGCATTCCTGAACCCTTCTGCGTTGTAGAGCGCAACGACCTGCTCGCGCGAGGTCTCGAACGCCCCTTCCTCGTATTTCGAAGCTTTGAACAACCGGTACCAGCGGGCTTCTTTCGTGTCCTTCATCGCCCGGCGCACCCGAGCGGGATCCAGCGCCTCCACGCCGACGAGTGCGATTTCGCCGATGCGCACCTTCTCGCCCTTGTCGATTGCAATGACGAGCCGTGCGCCGTTCGCAAACCCCTCGTCCGGTTCTTGGCGGATGTCTATGCGCGCGTCCCAAAATCCCTTCTCAATGTAGTGGTCCCGCAACCGCTTGGTCGCGGTGGCGATGACATTCTCGTTCACGATGCGGCCCGTAAGCAGCTCGATTTTCCCGCGCAGCGTCTCTTGTTCGGAGCGGCTGACCCCTTCGAAGGTATAGCGCGTCAAACGGGGCAACTCCTCTACCCGGATGACCAGGTAGATCTCATCTCCCCGCCGCTCGGCCACCTCGATGGACACGTCGCCGAAGAGGTCTTGGTCCCACAAGTTGCGGATGGCCTGCGGCACCTTCACCCCAGGCACTTCCAGGGGGCCTCCGACCTCCAAGGCGCTGAACAACTTGATGGCCTGCACGTCGGTGTGCTCCGCCCCGACGACTGACAACCCGGCCAAGGTGTAGGTCTTGGAGGGCGTTTGGGCCGCCACAACACCTGCCACTGCCAGGGCAAACCCCACTGCAATCCACTTCCTCATCCCGGGTGCACTCCTGAAGGTGAATGGTTTGTATCCAGCAAACCGCCGAACCGCCGTTCCCGGTTTTGAAAATCCCGAATGGCCGCGAGGAAGTGGTCCTTGCGGAAGTCCGGCCACAGCACCGGCGTAAAATGAAACTCGGCATACGCAAGTTGCCACAGCAAGAAATTGCTGATCCGGTGCTCTCCGCTGGTCCGAATCATCAATTCTGGGTCGGGAATGCCCCACGTGGACAGGTGCCGATCCACCGCAGCCGCGTCGATGTCCTCCGGCCGCACTCCTTCGCGCACCAGCGATCGAATGGCCTCTACGATCTCCCACTTTCCGCTGTAGCTCAGGGCGAGGATCAAGTCGAGGCCGTCGAGGTGCGCGGTGCGCTCTTCGGCATCGCGCAGCTGTTCCCGGCACCGTTCCGGCAGCGCCGCCAAGTCCCCGATGGTCCGCAGCCGTACGCCCTTCCCGGCCAAATCATCGACCTCCCGCACCAGGGTGTTCACCAGCAAATCCATCAACGCAGCGACCTCTTCTTGCGGACGATTCCAGTTTTCGGTGCTGAACGCATACAGCGTCAAGTAGCGCACCCCCGTTTCCAGGGCCGTTTCGACCGCTGCGCGCACCGATTCGACGCCGTGGAGGTGGCCGAATACCCGCTCCTCCTTCCGCAGGTGGGCCCACCGTCCGTTGCCGTCCATGATGATGGCGACATGGCGGGGAATGCGGTCGGGGTCCAGGCCTGCCTCCCGCAGCCGCACCTCCCGGGGCATGCGTGCGCTCATCTGTACACGCATGTGGTCGGTTTTTTGCTCACCCGAAAACACAAAGAAGCCGTCAGAAATCCGTAGGCATCGTCTTTTCCAGGATCCCCACGCTGCATCCCTGTCGGCTGCTCCGCCCCATCCGGCACGGCGATCATTCGGTCTGCAAACAGGGCTGCGACATCTCCTTTCTCCGCCCGGATGACGCGGACATCCGCATACGACGTGCTGACATCGTCGAGGTAATCCGTCCACGTTTTGCGCACGCCCCATTCGAGGTTGAAGGCCACGGCCGGTCCGATGTTCACCTTGAAGCCGAACCCGAACGGCAGGGAAAGACCTGCTGTGCGGTAGGGTTTGAGCCCGCGGGCCTCTCCCCAAGTCGTTCCTTGGCCTTCAGTGCCGAGCGGTTGCAGCGCATACCAGTTCCCCTCAAACTCCGCTTCCGGCATGTGGGAATAGACCCCCAGGCCCGTAAACAGATAGGCCCCCACCCGGTCGTCCGGGTTGCCGAGCCGGTGATCGAGGTAATTCAGCTCCACGATCCCTGCGTACTCGGTGATGCGGTTGCGAAAGTGCAGGTTGCGGTTCTGCTGCCACGCATCGTCGCTGTCTGCATCCCAGGCCTCGACCGTTCCCCGCACCACGTTCAACCGTGCGGACAGCCGCGGAGTGAAGTTGTACCTGAAAAATCCACCGAATGCCGGATGCAGCTGCCCTCCGAGGTGGCTGTAGGGGTTGATATCGCCCAAATAATACGCCGTACCCGCCGCAAACCCGAGCTCCTTCGATTCATTGAACTGCCTCTGCCCGAACGCGGCCCCCGATCCCGATGAAACCAGCAAAAGGACCACAGCGCGCACGAAAAAATGCACCCTCCTCCCCCTCCATCGGGCGGCCCGCATGTTCCGGTTCTCCTGCTGCACTGCGTTCACGTGGGACATGTAACGCGCGAAAGTACATGTTTTGCATGCACGGCTTTCACCGGTCGCGCGGATCGACCCCCCAATGCAGTTTCATCCGCACCGTCGAGAAGAATTCTTGGTGCTCCAAATTCACCAAGCGGAAGGAAAAGGGCGCCCGCCGGATGCGCACCTCCGTACCCGCCTCGATCACGTGGATGCGGGCATCGAGCGTCAGCAAAAACTGCGGCTCCCGCCCATCCGGAACCAGCACGATTTCGCCGTCGAGCGGCACCACGAGTGGCCGGTCGTTGAGGTTGTGCGGGGCCACCGGCGTGAGGCACGCCACGGAAGAACCCGGCATCACGATGGGCCCACCCGCACTCAACGAATAGGCCGTCGAACCGGTCGGAGTCGCCACAATCAACCCATCTGCCCAATACGTATTGACATGCCGCCCCTCCCGGCGCACACCGATGGTCATCATGCTCGAGGTATCCCGCTTGACCACCGTGACCTCATTCAACGCGTAGGGGAAATCTCCCAAATCCACCCCGTCCACCTCGACCGCCAGCAACGCGCGGTCGTCGTAGACCACCCGTCCCGCCGCGAGCGCGTCCACAGCCAAATCGATCTCGCCCGTGCCCACATTCGACAGAAAACCGAGCCGCCCGGTGTTCACTCCCAGCACCGGGATGCCCGTGTCCCGGACCCACCGTGCCGCATCGAGGACCGACCCGTCGCCCCCGATGACCACCGCGAGGTCGACACCGGCCAGGTCTGCCGGGGCATGCACCGTCGAGAGGCCGTCGGGCAGGGTCATTTGGGACGAAAGCTCTTCAAGAAACGGCGCAGCCACCCGCACCCCCCCGTCGAGGTCCATCAGCCGACGCAGCACGTGCTTGACCGCGTCGTTGTGGACCGGAGCCACCTGCTTGCCCAGAACCACGATGCGCATCACGTGCCCAGGTAGCGCATGAACGCCTCGTACCGCTCGCGCATCTGCTCCTCCAGCCCGGGCGCATGGAAGAGGGTGCGGATGCTGTAACCGAAGCGGGAGAAGGTGGCCAAAACCGGCGCCACATCGGGCGAATTCAAGCGGAGGGAGACCTCCACCACGTCCGACCCGGGAGTCCGGTCCACCACCAAGGCCACCACCCGCACGCCGTTCCCCTCCACGAGCCGGGCCAGCTCCGCCACCGACAAATCGTTCTCGGGCACCTCGAGCACCACGATTCCGCCCTCGGCGGCCCAGCCCGCTCGCTCCGCAAGGAACCGCACCACGTCGTGGGCTTGGATGGACCCGAGGAACCGGCCGTCGCGCACCACCGGCAACACGTCAGTTTCAGCCGCTGTGAACCGCGCCACCACGTCGAGTGCATCGGTTTCCGGATCCACGGATACGGGCCGCAACGGCAACCGGCCTACGGGGGTGTCGGCGTCCACTTGGAGCGCATCTCCTTCGTAGACAAGGCCTTTGAACACATCGCCGTCGAGCACCGGCAGGGCGCGCACCTTGAATGTGTCCATCAGGTCGAGGGCCCGCTCGGCGGAGTCCTCACTTCGGGCCGGCGGCACCTCGGCGCGCATCAATCGCTGGGCATCCATGCTGTAAATTTGGAGCGGCCGCCACCGGCGGTCGCAACCCTTCGAAAGGTACGGATGACAAGGCTCAGCGTCAACGTGAACAAAATCGCTACGCTGCGCAATGCCCGCGGCGGCAACCTGCCCGACGTGCTGCTGGCTGCGGAACGCATCGAACGCTTCGGCGCAGGCGGCATCACGGTCCATCCGCGGCCCGATGCGCGGCACATCACCTACGCCGATGTCCAAGCGCTGCGCGGGCGGGTGACGACGGAGTTCAACGTCGAAGGCTATCCTTCGCCGGATTTTATCGACCTCGTCTGCGCCGTGCGGCCCGACCAAGTCACGCTGGTTCCGGATGCACCCGACGCGCTCACCAGCGATGCAGGGTGGGATACGGTCGCGCGGGCTGCTGCCCTCGCCCCGGTGATCGCGCGGCTGCGCGAGGCAGGGATCCGGGTGAGCTTGTTCGTCGATCCGGTCCCGGAACTGATCTCCGGAGCAGCGGACCTGGGTGCCGACCGCATCGAACTGTATACGGGACCGTACGCGGAGGCACACGGGACCCTCGGTGCGGAAGCCGCCCTTCCCTTTGCACGGGCCGCCGCCTATGCACACAGCCTCGGACTCGGCGTCAATGCAGGACATGACCTGAACCTCCACAACTTGCGGGACTTCGCTTCCCACGTGCCGCATTTGGCCGAAGTCAGCATCGGTCACGCGCTGATTTCCGATGCCCTGTACCTCGGGCTCTCAAACGCCGTGGCATCCTACCTCGCCTGCCTACGGCCGGCGATGCCTGACTGATGGAAATGGTTCCCTTGCACGCCCGGGTGCTCGGACCGGAAGGCGCACCCGACCTCATCGTCATGCACGGTCTTCTCGGCACGTCGGACAACTGGCAAACGCTGGCACGGGGGTGGTCGGAGTCGTTCCGGGTGTGGCTGCCCGATGCCCGCAACCACGGCCGGAGTCCACACCATCCGGATCACACGTATGCCGCGATGGCCGGGGATTTGGAGGCGTTCATGGATGCCCAAAACATCCCCCGTGCCTCCCTGCTCGGCCACAGCATGGGCGGCAAAACCGCGCTTGCATTTGCGCTGCAGCATCCCCACCGCGTGGAGCGCCTGGTAATCGCCGACATGGCCGCCCGCGCCTATCCCGTCCACCACGACCACCTGCTGGACACGCTCCTGGCCGCTCCCGTCGCCACCGCATCCGAACGCTCGGACGTGGAGGCCTTCATCGCTGAACGTCTCAGAGACCCTGTGGTAGTGGCGTTCCTGATGAAAGGGCTCTCTCGGAATCCACTCGGGGGATTTGTTTGGCGGGCAAACTTGCCGGTCCTGCGCGCCCACCTGTCCGACATCGTGGCCGGCATCCCGCTGACCATCAACACCCTGCCCTCCTTGCTGATCTATGGCGGTGCGTCCGATTACGTGGGTCCGGACGATGTCGCCGAGTTCGAAGCGCATTTCATGCAGCTTTCCACGCACTGCATCGCGCAGGCAGGACACTGGCTCCACGCCGAATGTCCCGAGGAGTTTGCAGCCGTGGTCGGGGCTTTCTTGAGGGGTTGAGGTTGGGGTTGGGGTTGGGGTTGGGGTTGGGGTTGGGGTTGGGGTTGGGGTTGGGGTTGGGGTTGGGGTTGGGGTTGGGGTTGGGGTTGGGGGAAGTTAAAACACCCGGAACGGAAGGAAGGCTGAAAGTTTCCTGTTTTCAGCAGATTGCACCCAACTTAAACACTCCTACTACGAAAACACACTGCCCCGAATCACGTGGGTTTCGATGGGGTTGATGACCAACACCGGAATTTCATCCTCGTTCGTGATGATGCGCTGCGCATAGCTCGGCCCGAGAATGCCCATCAGACTTTTCTCGTGCAAGTTCATGATGCTGATGAGGTCCGCCTTGATTTCTGCGGCGTACCGCATCACATCCTTGATGAAGGCCGTTCCGTGCTCTTCCGAAATGCGCGTGGTCGAGGGGATGCCCCTTTCTGCGAAGTAAGCCTCTGCATATTCCACGTTCCGCACCAATTGATTGCGCAGGAATTCGTCGGATTCTGCCGGTGAGATGATGTGCGCCCGGCCGTTGAAGTGGCGCACCATGTCGGCCACGATGCTCAGTTTCTGCTTTGTGTCTTGATGCAGGTCGAGGGGCACCACGATGTCGTCGTACCCGTTGGGACCGCAGGACTTCTCTTGCGTAATGACCACCGGAACCGTGCATTCCGTTACAATTCGGAGGGCGCGGCCGCCCGTGATGAACTGCATGCCCTTAACGCCATGCGTGCCCATGACCACCAGCTGGGCATCGAGTTCCACCGCCAAGTCATCGATGTTCTCGAAGATCGACCCGATCCGCAAAACGCTCTGCACCGCAGGGTACGTTGCCCGCGTGGCCTCCACCAGCGCATTCATCCGAAGCCGCGCTTCAGGAACCTCTTGTTTGCTCGGAACGATGTGGGCCAAAACAAGTTCACTCCCCAGAGCCTTCCCGAGCACGGTCGCATGCTGCAGGGCAATGTCACTGACGCGGGTGAAGTCGAACGGAACGAGGATGCGGTGCGCGGCCATTTTCGATGTGGTTTCGGGACCAAGGTACGAACTTGGCCCCATGCGAAACCTGAAGCAATGGGTGGTTTCCGAGCGGTCTGACCTCGCTTTAGCCGGCGGCATCGGCGCAGCGGCGGGGGCGATTGCTGCAGCCCTCAAGGGCAGCGTGGCCCTGCTGCGGACGGGGTTCTTGGAGGGCATAGAGGCCGTCGGAGCCTCGTGGGCCATCGCACTCGGCCCGTTGCTGGGACTCCTGGCATGCGCCGGAGCCGTGCGCTACCTGTGCGCCGGGGACCACCCCGGACCCGGCATCCCCGCGACGCTGCACGCCATCGGGAAGCGGCGGGGGCGGATGAAGCGCCTGTGGGTGATTTCTCCGCTTCTCACCAGCGCATTGACTGTGGGGCTTGGCGGGTCGGGAGGACTCGAAGCGCCGGCGCTGCAGTCCGGCGCTGCACTCGGGGCAGAAGTGGCCCGCGCCACCCGGCGGACGTTTCGGAGGCGGCTGCTCTTCATCGGATGCGCCGCGACCGCATCGCTCGCGGCCATGTTCAAGGCCCCCGTGGCGGCCATCGTCTTCGCGGTGGAGGTCATCATGCTGGATTTGACGGCGGCCAGTTTGGTCCCGCTGCTCATCGCAAGTGTTGCATCCGTCCTCGTCGCCTGGTTCCTGATTCCCGGGGCCGAATTGCTCATCGTCCCGGAATTGCCAGCGTTTACGTTGACGGAGTTGCCGTGGTTCATCCTTCTCGGCGCGGTGGCCGGTGCCGCGTCCATCGCCTTCGCCCAGCTGTACTTGCAGTCGAGCCGTTTCATCCGCAAAGGGCTCGCGCGCAGGGTGCGCATTCCCGTCGCCGGTCTCTTGGTCGGGGGCGCACTCGTCGCGTTTCCAGGTCTGTATGGGGAAGGCTATGGGGAGGTCAACGCGCTGTTTTTGGGCCAAATCTCCTTCGAGTGGACGGTGCTGCTGGGGCTCGCCGGAGCCTGGATGCTCAAGCCCGTACTCACCGGATTGACCGTCGGTGCGGGAGGCGTCGCAGGCATTTTTGCCCCCACCTTGTATGGCGGAGCCGTGCTCGGGGCGTGTTTCGCCGGCACGGCCGCCCTCCTGAGTGGCCACGAAGTGTTGCCCATCGAAAGCGCTGTACTCGCGGGCCTTGCGGGACTCCTCGCCGGCATCCTCCACGCCCCGCTGACCGCCATCTTCCTCGCGACGGAGCTCAGCGGCGGATACAGCCTTTTCGTTCCCGTCATGCTCACTTCTGCGGTCGCTTTTTTGGTGGCCAAAAAAGGCATGCCGCATTCCATCTACACCCGCGAGCTCGCAGAGCGCGGCGAACTGCTCACCCACGACAAAGACGCTTCGGTCTTGACGCTCATGTCGTTGCGTGAAGAGGTCGAGCGGGATTTCCTGCCCATCAGCCCGGATGCCACCCTTGGAGACCTCACCGAGGCCATCGCCCGTTCCCGGCGCAACCTGCACCCCGTAGTGTCGCCCGACGGCCGATTGCTCGGCATCGTCGATCTGCAGGACGTCCGCGAGGTCATGTTCGACCAAGAACGCTACGGCACAACCCGTGTGCGCGAGCTCATGGCCGAACCCACGCACACCGTCGACGTGAACGACCGGATGGAGGAGGTGATGGCCCACTTCGAAGCGAGCGGAGCCTGGAACTTGCCGGTGCTCGATTCCGGTCGCTACATCGGCTTTGTGTCCCGCTCTCGACTTTTCAATGCATACAGAAAATGGCTCCGCGAAGTCAGCGGGGAGGAAGAACCTGCCGCTTAAAAGTCAACCCCACCTCAGACCCGAACTGCCGCGACGAGTACATCGTCTACCTGCTCCTCCTCCCCGCGCCAAACGTCGAACGCCTCCTCGATCCGCGCCTCCATCTCCCCCATCGGCAGATCCGCAATCCGCACGAACAACTCGCGCAGCCGGTGCCGCATGAACTTCTTGCCTTCCGGTCCCCCGAATTGGTCTGCAAACCCATCCGTAGCCGCAAACACCACATCCCCCGTGCGCAATTCCACCTCGTGCAGGGTATACGTGCGCCCTTCGACGAACGAAGCAATCGAAAACTTGTCCGGCGCCAAGGTGTGCAGCAGCACCCCATCCCGCACGATGTAAAGCGGGCAGTGCGCCCCGCTGTACTGCAGCTTCATCTCCTCCAAGTTCATGGAAACCAGCGCCAAATCCATCCCGTCCTGCACCGTGTCCAGGCCGCCAGATTCAATGCGCAAGGCGCCCGCCACCCGACGGTTCAGGTTGTACAGGATCCGGTCCGGCTGCACGAACACCTTCGTGATGTGGTCGAGCGCATCGTGCCCGATCAGGCTCATGAAGGCCCCGGGAACCCCGTGCCCGGTGCAGTCCACCACCGCAAACATCCGGTGACGTCCGACCGTGTGGAACCAAAAAAAGTCCCCCGAAACCACGTTCCGCGGCCGAAAGAACACCGCCGATTGTGCGAAGACGGCCGCCCGTTCGGTAGGGGTGGGAAGCATCGTGTTTTGGATCCGTTCCGCGTACCGGATGCTGCCTTGCAAGTCGTTGAGGATGCTTTCGTTCATGGCTTTCGCCTCGACCAACTCCCGCGTGCGCGCGGCCACTTTGTCCTCGAGGTCGCGCTCATTGCGGGCCAAGGCATCGCGCATGGACAACAACGTGTGGCCCAGTGCATCTTCCGGCCCGAGCGGCTCGTACTGGGCCTCGAAGTGCCCGCGCCCTACTTCCAGCGAGAACTCGCGTGTACGTTTCAGTCCCTCTGCGAGCCGGTTCACCGCTTCGGCCATTTCGCCGACCTCGTCCTTGCCGACGGGCACGGGACCCGAGGGGGGGACGCCGCGACCGAGTTGCAGGAGGATGCGCTTGAGCAGATGCACCGGCCGCACGATGGACCGCGTCACGGCGTATGCGATGACGATCCCGAGGACCAGGACGGCCAAAGCCACTTGGCCCGCGTATAGGCGCAACCGGTCCCCCAACTGTTCCAGCCGGTCCGCGGAGGCGGCCAGGGACTCTGTTTGGGCAGCGGTGAGGGCGTCTACTTGGGTGCGGATGGTATGCGTAAGCGCTTGGATGGCCGAGCCCTCGAGCGCATAATACTCGGCATCCATCCGCGCAGAAGGGTCCTCGTAGCTCGCAAAATCGGGCAACAACCGCATGACCTCGGTGCACACCACGCGCAGATGATCGATGCTCCGTTGCAACGTGTCCAGCCGTGCCCGCGAGTCGGCATCCCACCCGGGTGCTAAGGCCTCCAGCGCCTCCAAATGGGCCGGGAACTCCTCGTCTAACAGCCGCTGCAGCTCCACCTTTTCCGGGTCATCCGACCGCGATTGCACCGCGATCCAGTGGCGCACGAGCACCCGCGATTCAGACACCGTACGGTCCAGCGTCTCCAGCGCGCGCAAACTCGGCGTCCACACCCCGTCGATGCGTCGGCTGATGTCGCGGCTTTCGTTCAGGGTGCTGCGCGTCAGCAGGAACAATGCGCCCACCGCGCCGATGAACAGGGCAAACCCCGCACCGACGCGCACACCGATTCCGATCCGCAACGTGCGCCGTGGCATGGCCGGCAAGGTAGCGAAACGCACCGCCTCAGCCCCGACCTCCTCGACTCCGGATGACCCGCTCGAGTTCAAGCCGGAACCGCTCGCTTTCATCGAGTTGGCTCAATGCCCGGTGGACAGTCATCAAGCCCTTCAACGTCTCAAGTCGTTCCGGCTGCAGCGCATGTGCGGCCTGCATGGGTCCGAGCGCGCGTTCGAACAGCGTCACACAGGCGTCTTGGATTTCCATCAGATCGAACAAGGACGTCTCGGGAGCAATCCGCTTGAGCTGCCGCACCCCGTGGTTGTAGAGCACGATGGCTCGGTTGTACTCCGCACGGTAATCCCCGGGGCGCAAGCGAAGCGCTTCCGTGTAATGTGCCACCGCCCGGTCCAGCAGGCCAGAAGCAGCTCCTGAAGCCACGTCTTCGGTGCGCAATGCTTCGAGGAGCAGGGCATTTGCTTGGCCCAAATGCAAGTGCAAATCCGCCTCTTCATCCCGCACATCCGCCCGTGCATCGAGGGACAGCACGACCGCACGGTAACGCCCGAACAAGGCCTCTACTTCCGCGTCTTGGCCGGCCCGAAACCCGGCGATCCGGGCGTAGGCATCGTCGATGTACGACCGTCCGAGATACTCCATGGCCGATTCGCACGACGTCCGATCCGCCCCCGAAACCCCGAGCGAACGGGCCCGTTCGAAGCTGGCCAACGCCGCAATCCGGGCCGGCGAATTCGGCATCCCGACTTCCGCGGCCTTGTAGAGCTCCTTGTCCACAAATCCCAGCAAGTACCACGCGTGGGGGCTTTGTTGCGCGGTGCCCGTGGTGGCTTCGACCAGCAAGGGCCGCGCCTCAGACCAACGTCCTTCTGCGCACAGCGCTTCCGCCCGGAGGAGCGCGCCGGACGTTTGGCCGAGGGCCGTGCCCGAGGCGAGGCACAGACACGCCACAATCCACTGGAACAGGGTCAATTGGATACCGCCCATGACAAGATCTTGCTGCCCAGCAACACGCCGCGACGCGACGCTGCTCCTGGATCGATTTCGTAGAGAATGCGGTTGTTGCGGACCACAAAGTTGATGGCCGCTCCTTCGGCGAGGGCTCCGGAACGCTCGGTCACCAGGAGGGTCGGACGGCTGCCGATGTTCCCTGCGAGTTTGCGCACATCGGCCCCTTCTGCGTAGACGATGTGGAAGAAGCCTGTCAACGTCCCCGGCTCCGCGCGCACGACTTCAAGGGGTTGGGCCCCGATGGGCTTCAGTGCATACTTGTCCACGAGTTCGCGGTACATGCGCTCGTTGCCGATCACAGCTACCCGGAAGTTCCCCCGCTTGACTTCCTCCGGCCAGTCGTTCCCAGCGGCGAAGTGGTACAGGAAATTCGCCTTCATCACCGCCCGGGTGTCGGTCTCGTCGATGCGCGCTTCCTGCAGGCTTTGACCGAGGCCCGCGGCACCCCAAGCCACCATTCCCAGCACCAGCAGGGTGCGGGATCCCATGCTCAGGCCTCCTTGCCTTTGCCCTCTTCGCCCTCCATGCCGGCGATGTCCCGGTCAAAGAGGTAGAGCGCGCCTTGGTCGTTTCCGGCCAGCGCGAGGCGGTCCAGGATCTTCCGTGCCAGCCGCTCTTCCTCCATCTGCTCGCTCACGTACCACTGCATGAAGTTGTGCGTAGAGTAGTCTTTCACTTTCAAACACAAGTCCACCACGCCGTGGATGTTTGCAGTGACTTTCGTCTCGTGCTCCAGCACCGTTTCGAACACTTCTTTCAATCCAGAATAGACATGGTTCGGCTCACTGATCGCGGGGACAATCGCCTTGCCGCCGCGTTCGTTGATGAACTGCACGAGCTTCAACATGTGCATGCGTTCTTCTTCTGCATGGACATACAAGAACTGCGCGGTCCCATCGAATCCACTGGTATCCGCCCATACCGCCATGGCGAGGTAGGCGTGCGAACTTTGGGCTTCCATGCGCACCTGCTCGTTCAGGGCGCCCGCGATGGTGGCGTCAATCATGCGTGCAAGATAGGCATCGGACTTTTCACCGCCCCGCCTCCGGCGGGCCAAACAAATGCAAAAGCACGGCGTCCGCTTGGCGGGCAGCACGCACCACTTCCCGCACAGACCCGAGCATTTCAGCGGTTCCCGCCCCCAACTCCCCCTCCGCAGCCGGGCTCCGCGCCACCCGGTCCAGCTCCTCCAACGGACGCCACTGCACCCGGCGCCGCCAGTGCACGGTCGCCCGCACCAGCGCATCCACGTCCCGGACCGCCACAAATCCGCGCCTCCGGCTCCCCGCCACCGCTTCATGCCGGGCAAACCCGTCCCGCACCAGCCCGGTCAGGTGGGTATGCGCCGACCCGCGGCTGATACCCACCGCTCCCATGGCATCGTCCGTGGTCACCGGTCCTTCTGACCCGAGCAGGTACGCATGGACCGCGGCACACGCCGGAGCCATCCCCCATGCCCGCGCCGCGGCGGCCCACCCTTTCACCAGGTCCCTTCGGAGCGCCGCCTCCGTGGCATGTGCCGAGGCGCGGCGGCCACGGACCGGTTCCGCCTGCACCCCATCCGCGAGCTGCCGCACCGATTCCGCATGCTTCTCGGCTTTGCGCAGCGCTTTCTTCGCCTTCTTTTCCTTCTTCGGTTTTTTTGCCTTCTTGTCCGGCTGCTCGTTCAGTTCCATCACATTTTCAATTCGCCTTGAATGTACGGAATCTGCGGACATCGATTTCTTCTGGAAGCTCCGCGTCCTGACCCGTCATCGCATCCAGCAGCCGTTCCGCCGTCCACGGCGCGACCAGGACCCCCCGCGTCCCCAGCCCGTTGCACACCCAAATCCCCGGCTGCACCTCGCCCACCCACGGCCTGCGGTCTGGACTGGTAGGCCGGACGCCCGCCTCGTGCCGTTCCACATGCACCCGACGCGTCGCTTCCAGCACGTCGCCCACACGCTCTACGAGCATCGACGCCGTTTCTGCGTGGATCCGGCAGTCCTGCACATCCCAGCGGTAGGTCGAGCCGAGCCGGCCACGACCTTCCCCGATCGGCAGCAACCAACTGACCGCATTGACGCACACCTCCTGCGGCAGCTCCGAACCTGCGACGGTGAGCAGCTCGCCGTGGTTTGGCCGGAGGTCAAGCCCGTAGGCTGCCAAATCCTCCCGTGCTCCCACACCGCGGCAATCCACGACGGCAGCGAACCCCGAGGGCACCCCGTCCGCATGGCCCCACGCTCCTTCTTCCCAGCGCCCCTCCTCGCGCACCCGCTCGGACCAGTCGTCCAGCAGCTGCGCCACATCCACCCAGCCCGCTCCGGGCACCCAGCCCGCTCCGTGCTGCGCACGAACACCCTCGGGCACATCCCGCCATGCCATCGGTGCAATCCATTCTGCGACAGCGTGTTGCTGTTCTATCCGTTCGGCCCAAACCCGAGCATACTCCGCACTGGCAAACACCTTCAACACGGGAACTTGGTGCACGAAGGCCCGCCCCAGACGTGCCTCAAACGCCCCGTACACCTGCTCGAGCGCCGCGAGGTGCTCCGCCGCGCGCCACACCGGCAACACCCGCTGAAACGATACCGGATTGAACATCCCTGCCGCCACCCGCGAGGCCGATGGCGCCTGCCCGGCCCGCACCACGGCCTTGAATCCCCGACGCGTGCACGCAGATTCCACCACCGCTGCCGCAAGCCCCCCGCCCCCGCCGGGCCCCCCCGCCCGCCCCCCCCCCCCCCCAACCCCCCGGCCCCGCCGGCCCCCCCCCCCACCCCCCCCACCAGCAGCGCCCGCGGGGGGGCCCCCGGC
>Ga0315899_10001292_pt1 | contig 28756 bp, 36 predicted proteins | sample LakEriMetagenome_2_FD_203518 | JGI IMG/M metagenome (GOLD analysis project Ga0315899, IMG submission 203518) | Freshwater fungal communities from buoy surface, Lake Erie, Ohio, United States - Buoy 4 MA112 | ecosystem: Environmental > Aquatic > Freshwater > Lake | place: USA: Lake Erie, Ohio... | reverse complement strand
AAAAAGAGTTAGGTACAAAAGATGATTACAACGTTTACATTGATACCGATTCAATTTATATGATGGCAGAACCATTGGTTAAGTTTAGATATCCTGAATATAAAACATTTGACCAAGATAGAATGGCAGCGGAAGTTAATACCGTTGCAGAAGAAACGCAAGCATTCTTAAATTCATTTTATAACTTATTAGCGGAAAGATTCTTTTGTATTCCTAAAGAGAAACATCGTTTTGAAATTAAAAAGGAATATATCAGTAAAGCAGGATTTTGGGTAGCAAAGAAACGATACGCACAATGGATGATTTTGAAAAATGGTATTCCTTGTGATAAGTTGGATGTGAAAGGATTGGATGTAGTTCGTTCATCATTCCCAAAAGCATTTCAGGACTTTATGGCAAAAATGTTGAAAGATATCTTGATGGGGAAAACCAATGAAGAAATAAATGAATCACTTTTAGAATTTAAAAAGAACATTTATAATCTTCCTATTAATAAAATAGCGAAAGGTGGAGCTATTAAAGAATTAAGTAAGTATGATAAAGGTAAGTGGAGAAAGGATAGTGGATTGGCAATTGCTAACTTTGAGAAAGGAACTCCCGCTCACGTTAAAGCCGGAATTTCTTATAACCGATTACTTAAATTCTTTGAGTGTCCGTTTAAGCATGAACCAATTAGAGATGGTGAAAAAGTAAAATGGGTATATCTTAAACAAAATCCATTAGGAATTGATACGGTGGCATTTAAAGATTATAATGACCCGAAAGAGGTATTAGATTTTATCGATACCTACATTGATAGAGATGAAATATATAAAGCAGAATTAGAAAATAAACTTAATGATTTCTTCGGTGCACTTAAATGGGAGATGGCATCGGCGGAATCACAAAACGCAAAAAAGTTTTTTGAATTCTAAACTTTTTTTCGTATATTTGTAAAACAAAAATAAATTATGGCAAAGGCTAAAAAAACAAAAAAAGAAGAAGTGGTTGAATTGCAACCAGAAGCTACTTTAAACATAGTAGAGCAAAAAAAATATGAAGATTGTGAATGGTGTTTTCAATTTGATGAAGATGAACCACAAGTTTTCGCTTGGACTGATCCTGAAATTAGTGCAGATGAAAATCCTAAAATCATTTTTGAAATAACTAATGGGGAAAACTCATACATTACATTTACAAATGGTAAATCAGGAAAAACATTTAAAATTTACGCTAGAGAAATTTCTGATATTGGAAAAGAAATGAGAAACGCACAAAGAGAAGCTTTTAAACTTAATCAAGCTGATTTAGAAAATTTTGACGAAAAAATCGAAGAATATGCAAGTGAAAATAAAGAAACTAAAGCCTAATGCTGTAATTCCAACATACGCCAAAACTGGTGATGCTGGAATGGATTTGGTAGCAACTGAAATTCTTAAAGATACACCAGACCAAATATCGTATGGTACTGGTATCGCATTAGAAATACCGGAAGGATTTGTAGGATTGGTATTCCCTCGTTCATCTATTAGGAAAACAGGTTTACAATTAAGTAATTCAGTAGGTGTAATTGATAGTGGATATAGAGGAGAATTACAAGCCACATTCAATAAGTTATTTGGTAGTGAAAGAATGTACGATGAAGTAAAGGCAAGTGATGTATCTGATATTGATACAAACACTTTCTATAAAGTAGGTGATAGAATTGCACAAATTATAATCTTACCACATCCTGAAATAGAATTTAAAGAAGTAGAAGAATTATCAAATACCGAAAGAGGTGAAGGTGGATTCGGCTCAACAGGAAATTAAAAAATAAAAATATGTTTGAATTTAAAGAAGAAGAACAAATAAATCATTCGTTATGGGTAGAAAAATATCGCCCATCTAAATTGGATGATTATGTAGGTAATGAACATTTGAAAAATAAAGTAGCGGGTTATATAGAAACCGAAGATGTACCACATCTTTTGTTCTTTGGAAAAGCGGGTACTGGCAAAACAACATTGGCAAAATTGATTATAAAATCGATTGATTGTGATTATATGATTCTAAACGCATCGGATGAGAATAACGTTGAGACCGTAAGAACAAAGGTGAAGAACTTTGCATCATCTATGGGTTTTAAAAAATATAAAATCATTATATTAGATGAGTTTGATTATATGACACCAAACGCACAGGCAATCCTTCGTAACTTAATGGAAACGTTTTCGAAACATTGTAGATTTATTTTGACCTGTAACTATGTTGAAAAGATTATCGAACCAATTCAAAGCCGTTGTCAAACTTTCCAAATAACTCCACCTACTAAAAAGGATGTGGCTATTCAAATGAGTAAGATTTTAAGAGCGGAAAGCGTTGAATTCGACCCGAAAGATTTAGTTCCAATCATAGATTCATCTTATCCGGATATTCGTAAAATTATTAATACTTGTCAATTGAACTCTCTTAAAGGTAAATTGCAGGTAGATGTTCAGAATCTTTTAGAGAATGATTACAAGATGAAAGTTTTGGAAATTCTTAAATCAAAAGATGATAAGAGAAATAAATATATGAATGTTAGGCAGGCTATTTTAGATTCAAAGGCAACTGATTTTTCTGACCTTTATACATTACTATATGATAAGGTTGATGAATACGCGGGAGAAAATACAGCAAACGTTATTCTTGTATTAGGGGATGGTGTAGCTAAATCAGCTGTGGCAATAGATAAAGAAATTATTGCAGCGGCAACATTAATTCAAATTTTAAATTTAATATAATATGGCAAATATTATTGGACAAGGTGAAGTTCCACAAATACCTGGTGGACAACCTAAAGTAGATATATCACAATCATTACCTATGGTGTGTGATAATTGTGGATATGATAAATTCATATCAACTGTAAAGGTAAGAAGATTATCGAAGTTATCATTTGGTGGAGCACAAGATATGGTTATTCCATTTGATTTATTTATATGTGGTAGTTGTGGTGAAGAATTTGAACCACTTAAACCAATCGAATTAAGAGCATTGGAAGCAAAAGATAAAATGTCATCTCAACCAAAAATAGATTTAGATACAAATGGCTAAAGGATTATTTGACCATATCAACGCAATTACAAAAGACCAGGACCCAAAGTATTGGGATAAGCTAGAAGATGCTGATAAAAAAACTTGGAGTAATTGGTTAATCATACGTTACATGTCTATGAACCCTGATTGGGTAGAGATGATAGCTGAAATACAACCATATATTCAAGAAGCACCACCTAAAGCAGTTTATAAAGCACTAATAGGTGTTATACCAAAGGGTAAATCGTACCTTCGATATATGAAGGGCAAATCGGTAAAAGATTATGAACAATGGATTATTGATTTAGTAGCTAAATGGTACGAAGTTTCTACAAAAGAAGCATCTGAATATCTTGATATATTATACGAAAGTGTATCAGGTAGAGAAGAAATTAAAAGGATTGCAGAGGCGTATGGTACAGAACCTAAATTAATAACCAAGTTAAAGTTAAAAGTTTAATTTGGTAATATCACCATTTTTTCGTATCTTTACATAAATCAAACAAATGGCAAAAGTATCATTTTCACAGTACTCGATGTGGAGTAGCTGTCCCCAACAATATAAGTTAAACTACATAGATAAATTAGGTGAAAGTTCTGGTAACATTCATACTCTTTTTGGTAGTTCAATGCACGAAACAATCCAACACTACTTATCGGTGATGTATGGTGTATCTAAAAAACAAGCCGATGAAATTGATTTGGATAGGTTGTTATTAGATAGGATGAAAGAAAATTTCACCAAAGAAAAAGAAGCGCTTAGTGAGGGTACTCCTTGTACTCAAATTGAATTGGAAGAATTTTATGGTGATGGTAGAAGAATTCTTACTTGGTTTAAAAAATATTGTAGTAAATTTTATTCTAAATCTGGTTATGAATTAGTTGGTATTGAAATTCCATTAAATGCGAACATCAAACCAGGTGTTCATTTTATCGGATTCATAGATATCGTATTAAGAGATTTAGCATCTAATGAAATTATCATTATTGACCTTAAGACATCTACAATGGGTTGGAATCAGTATCAGAAAGCTGATAAGATGAAAAATTCTCAAATCCTATTATATAAAAAATATTATTCAGAATTATTCAATATTCCTATTACTAAAATAAAAGTGGAATATCAGATAATGAGAAGGAAATTGCCTGAAGATTCAGCATTTCCGATTCCTTATATATCAAAGCACGTTCCGCCAAATGGAACACCATCTGTAAATAAAGTATATGATGAATTTATGGAATTTATTAATACTGTTTTTGATGATGAAGGAAATTTCAAAGATATAGCATATCCCAAAGTACCTGGACAAAACAAAAAGAATTGTAAGTGGTGCGAATTTATGAATAGAGGAATATGTGATGGTAAAGCTTAATTTTCGTTTTTTTATTTTCTATATACTTATATATACAAATATATAAAACGATATTATAATGAATCAAGAAAACACAAAGCTAACAACTGTGAAAATCTTGAAAGATGTATATTCATCATTTAAAAAAGTATCTTTTGATTCGGATGTTACACTACAAAAATTAGTAAACAGAACGGTTGAAAGATATGTTTCTGACGAAGAATTTAGAAAAGAAATGAACGAATACTTAAAACTACAAATTTCAGGTTCACAATTTTAAGAAACAAAATAAGTTATGGCAAAAAAGAAAAAAATTCTATTACTTTCAGATGATTTAAGAATGGCAAGTGGTATTGCTACAATGTCTAAAGAATTCGTACTGGGTACGATACATAAATACGATTGGTATCAAGTTGGAGCGGCAATTAACCATCCTGAACAAGGTAAAGTTTTGGATGTTAGCGAAGATATCCAAAAAAATTATGGAGTAGAGGATGCTAGTTTAAAAATACTTCCTTGGAATGGTTATGGAAATGCGGATTTATTAAGACAACTTATTAATTCGGAACAACCGGATGCTATCTTACACTTTACTGACCCTCGTTATTGGACATGGTTGTATGATATAGAACATGAAATCAGACAAAATATTCCAATCCTATTCTATGCGATTTGGGATGATTTACCAGACCCAATGTATAATAGAGATTATTATGAGAGTTGTGATTGGATTGGATGTATTTCAAGACAAACATATGGTATCATAAAGAGAATTACTTCTAGAACTGATAAAGTAACATGGAGAACTTTAAACGATTGGCAAGTAAGGTATGTACCACATGGTATTAATACTGATATTTACAAACCAACCGAAGTACCCGCTGATTATCGTAACGAAATTTTGGGTGGTAAAGAATATGATTTCGTATTGTATTGGAGTAATAGAAATATTCGCAGAAAGCAACCTGCCGATGTGATAATGGCATATAAAAGATTTTGTGAGATTATAGGAAAGGATAAAGCGGATAAATGTGTATTGGTAATGCACACACAACCTGTTGATGAAAATGGAACTGACTTATATGCTGTAATTGAAGAACTTGCATCAAACGTTAATATACGTTTTTCGGAAAAAAGAAGAGTTCAGCATGAGTTGAATTGGAATTATAATATAGCGGATTGTACAATCAACATCGCTAACAATGAAGGATTTGGATTAGCAACTGCAGAATCAGTAATGGCGGGTACACCAATCATTGTAAACGTAACCGGTGGATTGCAAGACCAATGTGGATTTAAAGTTAAAGGTAACGTATTAGTTGCGGATGATTACATTAAGATTGGTTCACTTCACCAATGGAGAGAGTGGGAAGGTAAAGCAGAACCTGGTCCTTGGGCTGTTCCTGTATGGAGTAGAGCACAGGCATTAGCCGGTTCAGTACCAACACCGTACATTTGGGATGATAGAGTTGATATTGAAGATGTTGCCCAAGCAATAGTTAAAACGTACAATACACCAAAAGAGGAAAGAAAAGCAAACGCATTAATTGGTAGAGAATTTTTTATCAATGAAGCAGGACTAACACATACTAATATGGCCCAACAATTAATAAATGGAATTGAGGATGTGTTTGAAAATTGGAAACCAAGAAAAAGATTTGAAGTGTTCAAAATTAAATAAGTTATGAGTAAACCAACATTAGTATTTCAGGGACCTATTTTTACGAGAAGTGGATATGGGGACCATTGTAGAGATTTGATGAAATCACTACGCAAGATGGATAAGTATGATATTAAGATTATCCCACTTCGTTGGGGTAATACTCCACAAAACCAAGTAACTGACCAAGATGAATTTGGTAGATGGATGCTTGAAAGAGTTACGGGAGTAGTAGAACAAAAGCCTGATGTATTTATGCAGGTTTCAGTTGCTAATGAATTCGAACCAAAAGGACACTATAATATTGGTGTAACTGCTGGTGTTGAAACTACAATAGCACCAAAAGAATTTATTGAAGGTTCTAATAAAATGGATTTGATATTAGTACCATCACATTTTACAAGACAAAATTTAGGTGGAACCGTATATCAACAAAAAAATCAACAAACCGATGAAATCGTTGGAGAAATTAAAGTTGTAAAACCAATTGAAGTACTATTTGAAGGAGTTGATACTAATATATTCGAATCAATCACACCTTCTAAAACCAATACTAATATTTTAGAAAATGTAAAAGAAGATTTTTGTTTTTTAGTAGTTGGGCATTGGTTGAAAGGTGATTTAGGACAGGATAGAAAAGATATTGGTATGGCAATTAAAACATTTGCAACCGTATTCCAATATACCAAAGAGAACACACCCGCTCTTATAATAAAAACATCACACGCTGGTTTTAGTGTAATGGATAGAGAAGCTACTAGAAAGAAAGTTGAAGAAGTTATAAAGAGTTTTGGAGATAAATGTCCACCTATCTACTTACTTCATGGTGATATGGAAGAAACTGATATGAGTAACTTATACCATCATCCGAAAGTTAAAGCAATGATTTCATTCGCTAAAGGTGAAGGATATGGTAGACCAATGGCTGAGTTTACTTTAACCGGTAAACCAATTATAGCTAGTGGTTGGAGCGGACATACTGACTTTTTACCAAAAGAACATGCAGTTTTATTAGATGGTACACTAACACCGGTACACGAATCTGCAGCAGACCAATTTTGTATGAAAGAGGCACAATGGTTTACCGTACATTATTCAAATGCGGCAAATAAATTATATGATGTGTATAAAAACTACAATACATACAAAACTCAATCAGTTGGATTAAAGGATAATACTCTTAAACATTTTACTTTGGATAAAATGACGGAAAGATTTGAACAAATACTTGATACTTATGTAAAGAGAGCACCGCAAGTAGTTCCATTCAACGCTCCAAAAGTAAACAGTCAAAAGATAGAATTACCAAAACTTAAAAAAATAGGTTAATGTCATACGGAACCTTATATAATAGAATAATAGAAAAAGAAACCATAGTTCCTAAATCAAAACTAGAAGCAAGAAGAGTTTATAAAATAGTTTCGTATGAGTATGCTGGTGGAAAACTTACTTCGTTTAGTGGGCCTGAAAGTGCTATTATTTTTTTAATTAGTATTACACCTGATAAAATATTACATTGTATAAAGATAAGTGAAGCGCGACCTAATAAATTCTTTGATTGGTTAAAGTTAAATTTAAAAAGGGGATTGAAATACGATGCGATTAAAGAAATTGCAGAAAAAAATACGTTAGATGAGTTATTACCACCCGATAATAGAATTGGTTCAAAAACATTTATGAATTTAAAAAGACATGGAATATATGAACACCAACCTGGTACATATAGAACGTATCTGCTTAATAATGTGAAATCTATAAAGGAAGTTAAGTTTGTTACCAATGAATTTTTAAAGTTTCTAAAGATACAAAAACCCACCCAACCGCCCTCTAAATCGGAAAATCCTTAAAAGTGTTTATTTCTTCCATTTATTTATATTTATTTGTGTAATTACACACAAGTAGAATAAAACCATGGCAATAATAAAAAGAATACCAAAGGGTAGTCCCTTATCGGCGGCAGAAATGGATGCCAACTTGACGATTTTAGAAAACGTATCAAGTTCCGTAAATATACTATACACTACAACGGATGTACTCAATACATCAGCATCCACATTAAGCAATTCATTAACATCATTATCTTCATCTGTATCAAGTCTATCAACTTTGAGTGGACAATTGAGTGGACAGTTTACAGGTAGTGTTTTGATTTCTGGAAGTTTAAGATTTGATAATATTTCAACCGATGCAGTTGCAAGTGAAGTATTAGTTTATAATAGTTCTACAAAAACAATAGGAAAAACAACATCAATAGCTACCGGACCTGCTGGTAGTGATGGTTCTTCTGGTACATCTGGTAAAGATGGAACATCAGGTTCGTCTGGAACATCTGGTTCTTCTGGTACATCGGGTAAAGATGGTACATCCGGAAGTTCAGGTTCATCTGGTACATCTGGAGAAAGTGGCACATCTGGTTCATCGGGAACTTCTGGTTCTTCTGGTACATCTGGAGAAAGTGGCACATCCGGTTCTTCTGGTACATCTGGTAAAGATGGTACATCGGGAAGTTCAGGTTCTTCTGGCACATCCGGTCAAAATGGCGATAAATTTACATCAACATCAAGTACAAGTAATGATATAGGTACTGGTTCTAAAACATTTACAATAGGAACCGGACTTCAATGGACGCCTGGACAAACTGTAATTATTTCGTATGACGGTAGTAATTTTATGGAAGCAACCGTTACAACATATAATACAGGTAACGGACAATTTGTTGTAAACGTAACATCTTTTACAGGTAGTGGTACCGGTATAACAAGTTGGTATATTAATACTGCCGGTGCACCTGGAGCAAGTGGTTCATCTGGTACTTCTGGAACCTCTGGTTCTTCTGGTACATCCGGGTCATCAGGAACTTCTGGAAGCAGTGGTAGTTCTGGGACATCAGGTTCAAGTGGGTCTTCTGGTACATCGGGTAAAGATGGTACAACCGGTGTAGATGGCACAAGTGGTTCATCGGGAACTTCTGGTTCATCTGGAAGTAGTGGCACATCTGGTTCATCTGGTACATCTGGAATAAGTGGAACTGCGGGAACATCTGGATTAACAACAACTGTATTCCCTTATACCGGTTCTGCACTTATTAGTGGTTCTTTGCATATGACCGGTTCTATAAAAATTGGTAAAACACAATATGGTGGTGCATTATATGGTCCCACAATTCAGTTTTTAGATTTAGGTTCTGATTCAAGAGGAGTAAATGAGGTTACATCATTTTTATGGTGGACTGACAAGAATGGTAATAATAAAGGTGAATTAGAAACAATTGCGGGTGTTACTGGTCATGATAAATTAAATATAAAAGAATTTGAAGAAATAAAGTTGAGTCCTACCGATGCAATTACAATGACGAAATCGGTTGGTATTACTGGTTCTTTATTTGTAAGTACATCTTTAAGTGCATCTTTGAGAGAAGGGTATGCATGGGTAGGTGGACCTAATAATAGAACAACTTTAGTAGCAACATCTTCATTTGGTAGTGCTGGTAGTGGTACTGGAATATTTGCGGCAACCGGTTCGGTATTCGCAACAACAAACAATATACAAATTACAGGTTCTCTACAAGTAAGTGGACCATTATCTGCTTCACTTCCACAAGGATATGCTTGGGTTGGTGGACTTAACGATGTTTCTAGAATAGTAGCTACATCTTCATTCGGAGCTATAACGGTATCTCAACAAGGTGGTAGTTCATATAATCCAGTTCGTACAATAAGATTTAATGGTGCAACTGTTGCAGACGATGGCGGTGGACAAGTAACTATAACAACCGGTGGTGGCGGTGGTGGACTTACAATTAATAGTGGTTCATTCTCAGCCGCAGCAACAACTACCTTAACATTAGATAATACAATTCGTGCTACAAATAGTGGCGGTGGTACCGTTGCACTTACTGTAGCCGGTGGTGTTGGTGGCGGAGGTTCAAATGGTACTTCCGGTACATCTGGTAAAGATGGTGGTGGTGGAACTTCTGGTTCATCTGGAACCGCAGGAGTGAGTGGAAGTGGTGGTTCATCTGGTACATCTGGTAAAGATGGTACATCTGGAACATCTGGACTTAATGGTGTTGGTGCACCTGGTACCGATGGTACTTCTGGTACTTCTGGAGTTTCGGGTGGCGGAGGAACTTCTGGTTCATCTGGAACTTCCGGTTCATCTGGTTCATCTATTGCATTAACAATAAACGATGACGTTGGACCTACATCTATTAGTGGTGTAAATCAAATAACATTCACTGGTGGTGCTGTTGTAACTAATACACCTGGTAGCGGACATATAACAATCACCGCAGGAACGGGTGGTGGTGCTGGTAGTGCTGGTTCATCTGGTAAAGATGGTACATCTGGTACATCTGGTAAAGATGGTACGTTTGTTGGTTCATCTGGAACATCTGGTTCATCTGGATTTGGTAAAGATGGTACATCTGGAGTAAATGGTAGTAACGGTACTTCCGGTACATCTGGATTATCTGGATTTATAGGTTCATCTGGTACATCCGGTTTAGATGGTACATTCGTAGGTTCATCCGGTACATCTGGTCTAACCGGTGCAAACGGTACCGATGGGACTTCTGGTAGTTCTGGTACATCTGGTACAAGTGGTTTAACCGCAGCAGGAGCTACCGCAGGAAGTGGTGGTACATCTGGAACAAATGGTGCACCTGGTCAAAACGGTTCGGATGGTACATCTGGTTCATCTGGTAAAAATGGTTTAGATGGTACTGCATTTGGTTCATCTGGTACATCCGGTACTGGAGGCACGAGTGGACAAACGGGTACATCAGGTACAAATGGTACATCAGGTTCATCTGGCGTAACATCTCAATTGGCTGTAACCGGAAGTGTAAATAATGGATTAGTTAGATACGAAAACGCACCTGAAAGATTATTTGTAAGTAATACTCTTACGTTTGATGGTGCTGAGTTGAAATTAACTGGTTCTATGTTTGTTAGTGGTGCAATTAGTGCATCTGCATTCAACATATACGCAACGGGTACACCTGAAATAACATCAGCAACCAATTTGAATTTGACAGCGGGTACTGCGGTAATTGTAACACAATCACCAATGAGAATGGCAACATTTACTGATGTACAAACTGGAAGCTTGAGCCCTTCAAATGGCGATATGATATACAATTCAACTACTCATAAATTTATGGGATACGCGAATGGAGCTTGGGTACAATTGCATTAATAAAATATGAGAGAATATAACGTTATCTTAAAGAAAGATGTAGATTACGATGAGTTTTGGGATGATATAGAAAGTGATACCGATGGTGGTAAACTGTACATTCCAAATCGTAGAGTAGAATTTACAAACGAAAGACCTGCATCTTTACGTCAATGTTGGTACTTGCTGACAGATGAAGAAGCAGAACAGCTTAAATTAGACGATAGAGTATTGGATGTTGAAATTCCACCTGAACATAGAACCGATATTCAAATTGGATTACGAGCAATTCAACCGGGTGATTTCACAAAAACATCATCGGATAGTGGTGTGTATATTAATTGGGGATTAATAAGATGTAATTCTACTTCAAATGTATATGGTAGTGGAACAACTACTACTTTAAATTATAATTACACATTAACGGGGAATGGCGTAGATGTAGTAATTCAGGATAGCGGATTACAAGTAGACCATCCAGAATTTCAGGATGAAAATGGTGTTACCAGGGTAGAACAAATTAACTGGTCAAGTGCAAGTGGCGTTTCGTTTACACAAAGTGCAAATCATTATAGAGATTATGATGGACATGGTACACATTGTGCAGGTATAGCTGCTGGTAAAACATATGGTTGGGCTAAAAAGGCAAAAATATATTCTCAAAAGATAAGTGGATTAGAAGGTAGTGGTGATAGTGGAACCGGTATTTCTACAACATACGCATTTGATGCGATTAAAGGTTGGCATAATAATAAATCATTAAACTTTTTAACTGGTGTAAAAAGACCAACTGTAGTTAATATGAGTTGGGGATACTATAATTCATTTGCCGCATTAACGGAAATTAATTATAGAGGAACTTCATACACTGGAACATCTATTGACACTAGTACTGAAAGAGTAAATAATTTTGGATTGATGTCAGCAGCATCGTTTATATCAAATATAAGAATCTCATCGGTTGATACCGATATTCAGGAAATGATTGATGCGGGTATCATTGTATGTATAGCCGCGGGAAACCGTTCGCATAAAATTGATATTCCTAGTGGAACGGATTATAACAATTATTATAACGATGGTAGTGGAGTAGTATATTATCACAGAGGTTCTTCTCCATATGATGATGAGGCATTTATGGTTGGTAATATCGATAGTACTGCATATGATATCAATAATGACCAAAAATCAACATCATCGGAAACCGGACCAGGTGTAACAATATATGCACCCGGAACCGATATTATGAGTGCATGTTCAAATACAAATAGATTTAGTGGACAGGCTTATTACTTAAATTCATCCTATAAACAATGTAATATTAGTGGTACATCTATGGCATCCCCACAAGTAGCAGGGGTGTGTGCTTTGTTTTTAGAAGCAAATCCTAGACTTACACCTGCACAATTGAAATCCGCAATATTAGCAAATGCGGGGACTGCGATATATGATACCGGTGTAAACAACGATTGGACAAATTATAGGAGTTTAAAAGGTGGCAGTTTAAAGGTATTATATAATAAATTTAATTCTGAAAAAACATTTTCTGCTACAAACGTAACATTTTCCGGTGTTGGGTTTAAAATACGATAATTTTTATCGTTTTCTACTTTTACTTTATATTTATATATACAAATATATTACTGAAATAGATTTGGTAATGTAAGAAAAAATTGTTATATTTGTATCTATGATAAATGTTACATACGCCATTACAGTTTGTAATGAAATAAATGAAATCACAACATTAGTTGATTTCTTACAACCGAGAATAAAATCCGAAGATGAAATACTGGTTCAGTATGACTCGGATTCTGCAACTTCGCAGATAACAGATTATTTAAAGATAATCTCACAATTCCATAAAAATATAAGAGTGATTTCATTTCCTCTTAATAAAGATTTTGCATCATTTAAAAATAATTTAAAAAATAATGCGAATGGGATTTTTATTTTCCAAATTGATGCCGATGAAATGCCATCTGAATATTTGGTTGAAAATATACATGACTTTTTGGAATATAATAAGGATGTAGACCTTTTCTTTATACCACGTGTTAATACGGTAAATGGTTTAACCAAAGACCATATTAAAAAATGGGGTTGGAAAGTAGATGAAAAAGGATGGGTTAATTTTCCAGATTATCAAACACGTCTTTATAGAAGAACATCTGAAATAGAATGGAATGGTAAGGTGCATGAAAGAATTATAGGATATAATACGTTATCAGTATTACCCGCCGAAGAACAATATTGTCTATATCATCATAAACAAATTGAAAGACAAGAAAAACAAAACGAGTTATACGATACGATATGAAAATAGCATTCTTAACTGAAATGGGATTTGATGGTAAAATACCAGCAGACCATCCAAATATGAGAACTGAATTTGCTTGGATGCATGCTTTAGATGCGGACCATTTTAATATTCATATGTTTGGTTCTCATAAACGATTGAGAGAATATGACCATGTATTTATTATATTTCCAAAAGGAAAGGTATTTTTAAGTGCGGAAGGTAGTAAGATTATAGATGGAATAAATCCAATTTCAGAATTAGTTAAACAACCCATTGTTGAGAGATTAAAAGAAAATGGTAATAAAAAAATTCACTACATTCAAGAAGGACCACATTGGTTTTATAATGAATATGAAGTAATAGACCAAATATACTTTTTTAATTTTCTACAATCATGTGATTCAATTTTTACACACAATGATTCCGATATATATTATTACAAAGGATTGTTTCCTAATAAAAAAGTAAGACCTATTGGTACATTGATGATTGATACTCTAATCAAAGATATCGTACCTACCAAAGAAGATAAAGCAATTATAGGTGGTAACTTTGCAAGATGGTATGGTGGGTTTGAAAGTTATATGATAGCTGGAAACTTTGAAGTACCTATTTGGGCTCAAACGTCACATGTAACTAGAGATGGTGAACAATTCGTTGATGGTATAAATCATTTTCCAAGATTATGGTGGCATGAATGGATGCAAGAACTTTCTAAATTTAAATATGCAGTTCATTTAATGCCAACGGTAGCTGCCGGTACATTTGCATTAAATTGTGCATACTTTGGAATTCCGTGTATAGGAAATCAGGATGTAGATACCCAATCACTTTGCCATCCATCGTTATCAGTAGCTGTAAATGATTTAGAAGCAGCGAGAAAATTAGCAATACGATTAAGAGATGATAAAGATTTTTACAATGAGTGTTCGGAAATGGCAAAAGCTAATTACGAAGCTTGTTTTTCAAAAGAACTTTGGATAAAACGAATAATGGCAGAATTATGATAACAGTTATATTAAATGGTTACAAAAGAGCGGATAATCTTAATGAACAATTAGAGGCATTAAGAAATCAATCAGTTCAACCAGATGAAATACTTTTTTGGTATAATAATCCGGGCGATAATGATTTGATTAATTACGATATTGGTGCTGAAATACCAGGAGCATATTGTAATTATAACTTTGGTGTATGGGCAAGATTTGCATTTGCATTTATGGCTAAAAATCCATATGTTTGTATTTTTGATGATGATACTATACCTGGTTCAAAATGGTTAGAGAATTGCATGAATACAATGAAAACGAATGAAGGTTTATTGGGTACGGTTGGATTGATTTATCCACAACCACTTCCACCGGAACAATCATCATACTATGAACCATATGCTAGAGTTGGTTGGCCTGAAGGTGGGAATAATGAACACACATTAGAAGTTGATTTAGTTGGGCATAGTTGGTTCTTTAAGAAGGAATGGCTATCTCATATGTGGAGAGAACAACCTGACCCTAAATACAATACTTGTGGTGAAGATATGCATTTCTCATATATGTTGCAGAAGTATGCGGGAATTAAAACATTTGTACCACCACATCCAAAAAATGATAAAGAAATGTGGGGAAGTATAAAGGGGGCACAATATGGTGGGGATGCTAACTCATTATGGGAATCGAATCAAAGAAGTGTAGAAGGAGTACCATTTAGAGCATTAATGAATGAATATTTTCATAACCAAAGAATGAAAGGTTGGAAACTTGTATATGAAAAATAAACATGAAAACGGCAATTGTTATACAAGGTAGCACTATTTGTGATAATATAGAAAAATTGAAAAATGATTGGAAACCATTTCCTATTATTTTTTCAACATGGGAAGGAGAGCCAACCTATTGTTATCCGGATAAAAACGATGTAGTTGTATATAGTCCTAGACCAGAAATAGTTGGAGTTGGTAATTTAAATTTACAAAGGGTATCATCTTTAAATGGATTTATAAAGGCAAAAGAACTGGGATACGATAGAGTTGTAAAGTGGAGATACGATTTGTTCCCAATCAATTGTGAAGAGATATTTAAATCGTTTAAAAGTGATTGTTTAAATTTTCTAGCATACCACCAACATAATGCTGGATATTTGGTAGATTATTTATCGGAAGGAAATGTTGATGATATGATTCAATTATTTACATTTTCAGATTTTAATGTACCACATGCAGAAGTTGCATTTACAAATAGAATGTTTGAGTTGGGATTTGATAAAAAAATAAATTTCATTCTCAAAAATTTAGAAAAAGATAAAGTTGACATTTACTGGCAAAAATATAACAATTATTTGAGTCATTATAAAAACATAGAGGCATTTAAAACATAACAAAATGAGTAAAATTAATGTAATAATCCCAATGGCAGGCGAAGGAAAACGATTTTCCGATGTAGGTTATACTATACCAAAACCATTTATTCCGGTAAATAAAAAACCAATGGTACAATCTGTTGTTGAAAATTTAGACATAGATGGTAAGCATATTTTTATAATTCAAAAAAAGCATTCAGTAGGAAATAGTTTACAAACTTTTTTAAAAGCTTTAAAACCAGATTCGGTTGTAATTGAAATAGATGAATTGACAGAGGGCCCGGCATCTACTGCACTATTGGCAAGTGAATATATAGATAATGATGTTCCACTTATCATTGTTAATTGTGACCAAATGATACATGATTTTGATGTTAATAAACTTTTGGAATTTTGTGATAAAAATCAAGCGGATGGTATATTGGGTGCATTTATTTCATCATCCAAAAAGAATTCTTATATGAAATTAGACCCACAGGGTGAAGTAATTGAGGTAAAAGAAAAAATTGTAATAAGTAATACTGCAACAAATGGGTTACATTTTTGGAAACATGGAAAAGATTTCGTATCTTCGGCTAGTGAAATGATAAAAGCAGGTGAACGATATAATAATGAATTTTATATTGCACCCACATACAATTATCTTATTAAAGATGGTAAAAAAATATTACCATTCTTTTATAACTTACATTGGCCAATTGGTGTACCTGAAGATTTAAATAAATACAAAGAGCTATATGGAAATTCTTAAAATGAAAGAAATGAAAGGTGGATGGTTTATTGGGAACTTTGAACCTACCGCATATAAAACTGAACAATTTGAAGTTTGTTATAAACATCATACTAAAGGTGAGAAATGGGATGCCCATTATCACAAAGCTGGTACTGAAATAAATTATTTAGTTAGTGGAAAAATGACTATACAAAATAAAGAATTAAATGAAGGTGATATCTTCATTTTAAATCCATACGAAATTGCTGACCCAATATTTGTAGAGGATTGTACAGTACTAATCATAAAAACACCGTCAGTACCTGGCGATAAATATGTTATATAATATGGTAAATATTTTTAGAAAGGAAGTAGATTTAGAACAATATTTTATTGTTACTTATGATTTAGCATCGGAAACAAATTTAAGAGATGCTGCGTGGAATTTGGCAATAGGTCAAAGTGTTGGTAACCCAAATGTTAGAAATCAATGGGAAACTGATGAATTATTTGAAAGAAACAGTTGTTTGGTATTAGGAGATGAAGATGAACTTAAATCCATTAATAATGGATTGGTTAAAATTGCATTCCCTATTATAAACATTGATTTTAAAACCGATGGTATTGCGCATTTATTGGTTAATATTATGGGTGGGCAAATGGATATTGATAATATTACTAAATGTGCTGTTAAAGATATTTGGTTTCCACAACATATAGAAGATTTGTTTTTAGGACCTAAATTTGGAATCAAAGGAATTAGAGAATACACTAAAACATTTGATAAACCATTGTTTGGTGCAATTGTAAAACCTAAAATTGGTATTACTCCACAAACACTATTGGAAATGGTTAAAGAATTGGTGGAAGGTGGTGTGAATTTTATTAAAGAAGATGAGATTATGAGCAATCCATCTTTTTGTACAATTGAAGAAAGAGTACCATTGATTGCAGAATATCTAAAAGATAAAAACGTAGTTTATTGTGTATCCATTCATTCGGATTATCCACATATATTAGATAGAGTTAAAAGAGTATATGAATTGGGTGGCAATGGTGTTCATATCAATTTTTGGTGTGGATTGGGTGTTTATAAAGCAGTTAGAGAATTAGACCTACCGATATTTGTACACTTCCAAAAAAGTGGTGATAAAATTTTAACAAATAGAAATCATGCGTATCATATTGATTGGACGGTGATTTGTAAATTAGCAGGTATGATGGGTGTTGATTTTATTCACGCTGGAATGATTGGTGGATATTACAAATGGCCTGAAAGTGAAGTTATTGATTCAATGAAAGTATTGCACCAATATGGTGTAATGCCAGCATTAAGTTGTGGTTTTCATCCTGGTCTTACTGAATGGGTTACCGATAAAGTTGGTATTGATTATATGGCAAATGTTGGTGGTGCATTACATGGTCATCCGGATGGTACATTGGCGGGTGCAAAAGCTATGAGGCAGAGTATTGATAAAGAATATGGTAGAGAATATAATAAGGCAATTCAAAAATGGGGAATAAATAAAAATGATTAAGAAAGACCCAATATTAATATGTTTCGGAACTAGACCTGAATGGTTAAAGGTAAAACCTCTAATCGATATACTGAATAAGAAGGAATATAAACTTCTATTCACAGGTCAGCACGAAGACCTATTGGCAGATATAAGTGTTGATTTTAGAGTCAAAATAGAAGATAGTTTTCGTCATACTAGATTAGATTCTATTATGATGGGTTGTATGGAATATTTTCCAAATTACAACTTTAGCGGTGTGTTGGTGCAAGGTGATACAGCCTCCGCGTTTGCATGTGCGCTAGCAGCGTTTCATAGAGGAATAAAGGTTTTTTATTTAGAAGCAGGACTTCGTAGTTACGATTTAGAAAATCCTTATCCAGAGGAAGGTTACAGACAAATGATAGCTCGCTTGGCAGACATTAACTTTGCACCAACACAGCTTTCCGCGGAAAATTTAGATGCGGAAAGAGTAAAAGGAGATATTCATATAGTTGGAAACACTGTATTGGATAATCTCCTAAAGTATAATAAAGGTAGTTATGGTGATACTATCTTAGTCACAATGCATCGCAGAGAAAATCACCATTGGTTAGATGAATGGTTTAAAATAATTAATCAGTTAGCAATTGATTATCCACATTATAAATTCATATTACCGATACATCCCAATCCAAACGTTCAGAAACATAGGGGTTTACTAATAAACATAAATGTTGTTGAACCCCTAACACATGATGAAACTATTAACATTCTAAAAGATTGTAAGTTAGTAATAAGTGATAGTGGTGGGCTGCAGGAAGAAGGTTCTTTCTTTAATAAGAAAGTAATTGTATGTAGAAAAACAACCGAAAGACCAGAAGGTATAAAAACGGGTCACTTGTATATGTGTGAAGAACCACAAAAACTTCCAGAATTATTTGGTGAGTTGGAGAAAAATTCGTATATTTGTAAACCTTGTCCATATGGAGACGGTAGAGCGGCCGAAAAAATTAAAAAAATATTAAATGAACAAATTTGAAAAAGATTTCATATATTATACTAATCTAATTGAATCGTATAATAACTTTGCATATGCAAGATATGCGGATGGTGAAGTTGCCTTAATGAAAGGGGTTGGTGTTGGTACAAATACTCAAGCATTTCAAGTAGATAAATGGAATGCACCAAACACTTTAACACCGGTTGGTGAAGAACTAATTGAAACTTTAAAACATACAGAAGGAAATTACCACTACGCAATATCGGCACATTCCGATAGCGAAAGTGATTATCAATTTTTAACTCAATACATTGATAATACTAATATCACATTTGCTAATTTATGGATTAATTCCAATTATCAAAAAATGTTTGAATTTTATAAAAATCTAAAAAAAGATGTTTTTATAATTTGTAATCATAGAGCTAAAAAAGAAAATTTTCCATTTAACGTAAATGAAATATTTCCATTTCCAGATGATTGTATTGCGTATTGGAATGAATATGGAGAAGAATATGTAAAAGAATTATTAGAGTACACTACACAGGTAGAGAATCAAACATTTTTTGTATCTGCGGGACCTGTATCTGAAATTTTAATTCACAGAATGTATGTGGCAAATCCAAATAACCAATACGTTGATGTTGGTTCATCGATAGATGAATTTACACATGGATATAAGACAAGACCTTATATGGATTCGAACTCACAGTACTCAAAAGAAATTTCTTATTTTAAATAATATGGTATTAGTAATTTATACACACACGGATATGGAAGATATATGGCCTGTATTTTTCGATACGATAAAGGAATACATGTCAGATTACAAAACTTATGTTTTTGTAAATAAACATTCCGATTCAATCCCAGCCAACTTTATACAGGTTCATTATGATGATTCATTGAAATATACCGAAAGGTTGCATGGTTGCATACAAAGTGTAAAAGAAGATGTGATACTATTCACACATGAAGATATGATTTTATATTCTACTCCAAACTATGATTTATTGAAAAGATATGAAGGATATGTTGAAAATGGTAAAGCAAATGGTATAAAATTAATTTCATCAACACCTAATAATTTTTTTGAAAAATCAAAGTTAGATGAAACATTGGTTACAAGCGGATTTTCTAAATTTTCAATTCAACCAACGATTCTTAGAAAAGAAACATTTTCTAGTTTATTTGAAAATAAATCGTATAGTATTTGGGAATTCGAAGACCAGGTAGATGAAGCCGAATTGCACTTTATGAGTAGAATTGGTGGGGAGAAAAAACGAGGAATATACCACTACGATAGTAGTGTTTATCCATACATAGCAACTGCTATAAACAAAGGAAAATGGAATATTAGTGAGTATCAAGATGAACTAAATCCTATTTTTGAAAAATATAACATAAACCCATTTGATAGAGGAATAGCATGACAAAATTAATAATATTTGATTTAGATGGTGTGTTGGTAGAGGCAAAACAAATTCACTATGATACATTAAATCAGGCACTAAAAGAAATTGATGAGAAGTATATAATTACCGAAGCCGAACATCTTTCGATTTACGATGGATTAAAGACAACACAAAAATTAGAATTACTTACTAAAAATAAAGGATTACATCCAGAATTCTATGATGATATTTGGTATAGAAAACAACATCTAACTATTGAAGCAATATCTAAACTACAAACAAATCATGTATTAGTTCATTTGTTTAATGAATTGAGAGAAAGAGGATATCAGTTAGCATGTGCTTCAAACTCAATTAGAAGGTCTGTATTGGTAATGTTATCAAAGATAGGACTTATTGAGTATATGGATTTAATCCTCTCTAATGAGGACGTAAAGAACTCTAAACCACATCCTGAAATGTATTGGAAGGCAATGAGTATGATGGGTGTATTGCCGGAAGAAACCCTAATTGTAGAAGATTCGCCACATGGTTTATTAGCGGCAAGTAGAAGTAGAGCTAGTGTATTGAGAGTAGATAACCCACATGATTTGACATTAGAAAAAATAACAAACAAATTAAACGAAAAGAGAGTTATGAGTAAACCAAAATGGCAAGGTGGTAAGATGAATGTTCTTATCCCAATGGCAGGAGCAGGAACGCGTTTTCAACAAGCTGGTTATACGTTTCCAAAACCACTAATTGATGTGGAAGGAAAACCAATGATTCAGGTTGTTGTTGATAATTTAAACATAGATGCTACATTTATTTATGTAGTTCAAAAATCGCATAGAGAAAAATATAATTTGGATACTCTATTAAACTTAATCACTCCTAATTGTAAGATTGTGGAAGTGGATGGTTTGACCGAAGGTGCTGCGTGTACAACTCTATTGGCAAAAGAATTCATTGATAACGATGCTCCATTACTTATGGCAAACTCTGACCAATTTGTAGAGTGGGACAGTAATGAGTTTATGTATAAGATGATTGAACAAAAAGTTGATGGTGGTATTTTATCATTCCATTCAACACATCCTAAATGGTCATTTGCTAAGGTGGATGAGTATGGATATGTAACCGAAGTACAGGAGAAGAATCCAATTTCGGATATTGCAACCGTTGGTGTTTATTATTGGGCTAAAGGTTCGGACTATGTTAAGTACGCAGAACAAATGATTCAAAAAAACATTAGAGTAAATAATGAATTCTACGTTTGTCCTGTTTTCAATGAGGCAATTGGAGACGGCAAAAAGATTAAAACATTTAATATTGAAAAAATGTGGGGATTAGGTACACCCGAAGATTTAAAATATTACCTAGAAAATTATAACAAATAAAATTATTAAACTATGATGCTAGATTTTAACCAATTGCTAGAGAAATATGACATTAAAATAAAAGGAATTCTTCACGTTGGAGCACATGAAGGTGGTGAAACACTGGCATATGTAAAAGCTGGAATTAAGAATGTTCTATTAGTTGAAGCGAATCCATTTCGTTTTAGCAACTTAACCGAATCTTTAAATACCGGTAGATATTGTGTATGGTGTTCTCCATTGAAATATGAATACTTTAATGAAAGTGAAAGTCAAATTCTAAAAGGATACAAGGCATATAACTATGCTGTTAGTAATAGAGATGAAGGAACTATTACATTTAATTTAAGCAATTATGATGGTGGAACTGATTCTATCTTCAAAATTAATGAGTGGGGTAGAGATTCATCTTGGGTGCCGTATGAACACACGTCACAAATAGATGTTCCTACTATTACATTGGATAAATTAGTTGAAAATAAAGAAACATATAACTTTTTAAATATGGATGTTGAAGGAGCGGAATTACTTGTATTGAGTAAAGCCGCCGAAGTTCTAAAAAATTTAGATTGTATTATGTTGGAAACACAGGATAAAATTCGTTTTGAAGGTTCTTGTACGAGAGAAGAATTAATTGAATTTTTAAAACCACATGGATTTGAACTTAAAGAATATCATGACACCGGAAAAGAATGGGGTGATTGTCTTTTTATAAAAAATAAATAATGGATAGAAGAATAACATTTTGCATACCATCTAAAAACAATCTTCGTTATCTTAAAAGTAGTATTCAATCTATTAAAGAAAACAGCTTACATCAAAACGAAATTATTGTATATGTTGATGCAGATAACGATGGAACAAAAGAATGGTTGGATACTAATAATATAAAATATTTAGTAAACGAAACGGATATACCAAAGGGAATTGCCTATGGGTATAATAGATGTATAGAAGCAGCAACTACGCCAATAGTTTGTATGTTTCACGCAGATATGTATATGGGACAATGGTTTGATAGTGAAATATTAAAACATCTAAAACCACTTTCAGTAGTTAGTGGTACTCGTATCGAACCACCACTACATCCTCAGGGTTTAGAAAAGATTGTAGAAGATTTTGGAATGTATCCTGAGGATTTTAAGAAGCAAGAATTTGATAAGTTTGTGTATGAAATGAGATATACTTACCAAGATAAAACAACCAAAGGTATATTTGCTCCTTGGGCTATTTATAAAGAAGATATCACTTCGATTGGTATGCATGATGAAAGATTTCACTCATATCACGAAGACTCTGATATATTTAACAGGTTTATTTTAAACGGATATGAGATAATCCAAACTTGGGCAGCATTAGTGTACCACTTAACGTGTAGAGGTGGACAATTTCAAGATGGTATTGAACAAGTGACTAAAGATGAAGCGTTTCACAAAATGAAAAATAGTGCATTTAAAAACTATATTAGAAAATGGGGACACTTTGTTAAAAACGATGAATATCAGCACCCAATCATACCACATAAATACGATATATGTTTTAACGTAAAAAATACAACAATAGATGCGTTAGATTTTTTAGAACCTTGGTGTTCAAATATTAAGACAGATTTATCGGAAGAAAAAATAAATGAATTTATTTTAAAACAACAAGATGGTTGTATGATATCATTGAGTGATAAAATAAATAATACTATTGAAAATGATATTGAGATTGAATTCGATATAAGACAAGTTACACAGGAAGCAATAAATTTTATAGTTGACTTGAGTTTAATTTTAGATTCTAATCAATTAGAAAAAGGAGAATATCAATTTGGTATTTTTAAATTTAAAGTAAACAGAATTTCTCACACAGAATCTCAATTAATTAAATACAATAACTAATGAAATCTACGCTATTTTGTATGCATGTGATGCCACATGAAATTGAAATGTTAGAAAGGTTTATGGTACAATATCGTAAAGCACTTTCTTATTTAGATGAGAATGATAATTTCACAATGAAGGTTAGTTTGAATCTAAATCCAAACCTAACTGATTGGGAAGCTAGTGAATTGAAACAAGATTATTTTGTAGATAAGTTTAATTCTTTATTCGATGGGATTAAAAATATAAATGAAATACACTTGGACGATTCTTTATGGGGTACTACTCAACAAAAGAGAGAAAGTATAAAGTTACTATATGACCAATTTATATTTTGCGATGCGGATATTTTGTTACATGAACATTTATTAAAACATCAGTTAAATTTATCATATCAATTAAATAATATGTATATAGTATCACCTTCTATACCACGTTGGTGGGATGAAAGTTGGGACGTGATTGTACATAAAAATCTATTAACTACCGGATTAGGATATGCACATAGTGAAGATGCTGTAAAAAATGCATATACACAGGATGTAAGTGATATATCGGTTAGAGTTGTTCCTGTTGCAAAATTTGGATGTGGTATGCATACTTTGTATTCAAGAAGTTTTTGGAATTTCACAGGTATTCCAGATTCATTTGGTGGGTATGGTCCGGAAGATACATATGCTATGAATTGTACGGATGTTGCAAGAAAATATGGACATGAAATAGTTCAGGTTCTTCTTGACGGGATATACATAACCGAAGATTATATTAATAATAAACCGTCTTTTATCGATAAGGTTGTAAGAATTGATAAGAAGAAAGAGTTTTATGATAAAGCATTTTCTTTGGGTAGAGATGAGTTATTAAATTTCGCAAAACGCATACTAAATTTAGGGTAATTCTTTAAAAAGTATATTTATATCTATAATTTTAGGCAAAAATGGCAAATATTAAAGATAGAATTAGAAGTATTATAAGAGAAAATTTCATAAAAGAGATGGGTATTAACGATACTCACCTTAAAGCTATTATGAAATATTATGATAAAGGTACTCCATCAACTAAAAAGCAAGTAGCAATTGTGGTATCCGCTAATAAAAATGCGAATAGAGGTATGATTCTAAATGACCTTATGGATATGGATTATCACGAGATTTTGGATGTAGAGAAAAAATTAAAATATGTAAAAGAATACTTTGATAAAAAAGGACAAGAAAGAGTTGCAGCAGCGTTACCTCAAAGTGAAGAAGAACCACAAAAAGATATCTAAATGGAAAACATATATTCGGTATTAATAACGGCAATCACAGTATTAAGTGGAACAACCGCATTTCGTTACTATGAAAAGAGAGCAATGCGTAAGGAGAAAGATGACGAGTTTATCAGACATGATTGCAAAGACCGTATTACTAAATTAGAAGCACTTCTTGCAGCATCTTCAAAAGAGAAAGATGAATTAAGAAAGATGGTTTTAGATATGACAGCTAAAGTAGCCGAATTGAGTGTTAAAGTAGAATTCCTTACCAAAGAGAATGATAAATTAGTAAAGACTCCAAGAAACAAAAAATTACTTAACGGATAATGCCAATATCTAGAGCTCTATTTACTGAAAATAAAAAGTTAAGAATATTTGATTTTGATGATACACTTGTCAAAACAAATTCTTTTATATATGTGACTCATAAAGATGGAAAGAAGTCAAAATTAAGTCCTGGCGAATACGCAGTTTACAAAGAAAGACCAGGTGATGTATTTGATTATACCGATTTTCAAAAAGTAACCGAACCAAAAGTAATTAAAGGATACTTTGAACTATTAAAAAGAATGTCAGTATCGGAAAGTGGAAGAACCGTTTACATACTAACCGCAAGAGCTGCTTATAAACCTGTTTATGATTTTATTAGAGATTTGGGAATTAGAAACGTAGAAGTGATTGCATTGGGTGATAACAATCCTGAAAAGAAAGCAGATTGGATAGAAGCGAAAGTAAGAGATGAAGGATACAATGATGTATTCTTCGTAGATGATTCTCTTAAAAATGTAGATGCTGTAAGAAAAAGACTTAAAGTATATCCAAACGTAAAACAAAAAATACAACACATAAAACATTCATAGTATATGGGCGTAGCAATTGTTATAGTGGACTGCACAAAACAGGACATCAATAAGGCTTTAAAAGAGTTCAAACGAAAGGTTATTAAATCAGGCCACGTTATAGAATTAAGAAATCGTAAAGAATATACAAAACCTACAACTCAAAAAAGAGAAGAAAAACAAAAAGCTATTAGACATAATCAAAGAGAGATTATATTAGACAAAATAGCTAATGGTGTTCTACCATCTTCCGCATTAACCGGAAAGAAAAAAAAATCAAATAATTTTTAATCAATATACTTATTTCTAAAAGGAAGTTATGATATATTGGTTTACGGGACAACCTGGTGCAGGAAAAACTATTCAAGCTACAAAACTTAAAGAATTTCTTCAAACGGAAAAACGTAATTGGAGAAAAGATGTATTTCACATCGATGGTGATGATTTGCGAGAATTAACACTTAATAAAGATTATTCAGAAGCAGGTAGAGTGCAAAATATAAAAAATGCACAATTACTATCTTTTTTCTTAAATGCAAAAGGATGTGATGTTGTTGTATCTTTAGTATCACCATATAAAGAATTAAGAGAAGAATTTAAAACCGAATGTGGTGAGAGTATTGTTGAAATATATGTGCACACTAATCGTAAAAGGAATAGAGAAGAATTTAAAGTACAGGGGTATGAAGCACCTGAATTAAATTTCTTTGATATGGATACTACATCCGAAACTCCAATTCAATCTTTTACAAAATTAATTCATCACCTTAAAAATATTGATAAAATATGAACAAAATAGTTGAAATATTTAAAGCATGGGGTATCGCTTTTAATCCGGATGATAGACAGGTGGATTTAGCGGCCAAACGAATGGAAGTTTGTGATGGGTGTGAGAATAAAAGAACTTCACCTGTAATTCATTGTGCTCATTGTGGATGTGGATTGAAAGGAAAAATATATTCACCGGTAAATGGTGCATGTCCAGTTGGAAAATGGAATAAAATAGATAATGAATATTTTCAAGCTAGATATCAATACGAAAGGGCAAAAAAATTAGAACAACAACAAAATAATTCAAATAGCTAATTATGAAAAAATATGCACTATTCATCGGAAGATGGCAGACGTGGCATAAAGGTCACGAATGGTTGATTAACCAACAATTACAAAACGGAAAAAATTGCTGGGTAGCAATTAGAGATGTTGCACAGGATGAAAAGAATCCAAAGACGGCACATCAAGTATTATTAGATTTATCAAAAGAACCTTTTTTTGTAGATAATTCGGATAAGATTTTGTTGTCTATAATTCCAGATATCGAATCAGTAAACTATGGTAGAGGTGTTGGTTATGAGGTAATATATCACCAACCACCAATTGATATAGAATCAATAAGTGGAACCGGTATTCGTAGTGGGTATATAGATTCGAACGGAGATATAATTGCTTACAATACCGATACCAATGATAGTACAGAGAAAGAGACACATAGCTAAAACCATCTCGTATCGAATTTTAAGTACCTTAATTGGATTCTTATTAATGTGGTTGATAAGTGGTTCAATTAAAATTGGCGCCGCATTTGGGGTAGCAGAATTGATTTATAAACCTATCCAATACTATATCCACGAAAGAATTTGGTATAAATGGATAAAATATGGTCTGAAAAAATAAAATTGATATACTTATATATAGAAAACATAAATAGTGTATCAAAATTGTTATGGAAGAACAAAAAGAATTTAAGGAGTTTACAAACTTTGACCCTACAAAGGATTTATCATTAGCTCCACAAAGAAGAACTAAAAGGGGATTGGGTGCTAGACCTTTATTAGAAAGTGAAATAAAGGATATACAAAAGAAAGCTCGTTCAGCAGCAGAAGCGGCCAAACTACTTGGGGTATCATACAATACCTACAAAAAATACGCAAAAGAATATAAGATTTTCGATGACCTTAAAAACCCACATGGGATAGGAATTCGTAAGGGGTCTCAAAGTGTACATGGATATCATTCGTTAGATGATATTATTGCAGGAAAATATCCAAAATATCCGGTATGGAAGTTAAAAAGAAGATTACTTTTAAGTGGATATATGGAAGAAAAGTGCTGTAATTGTGGATTTGAGGAAAGAAGAATTATGGACCATAGAGTTCCATTGGTATTGGATTTCATAGATGGTGATAAGAAAAACCACAAATATGATAATTTAAGGATGTTATGCTTCAATTGTTCGTTCTTAATCAACGGAAACCTATCAGGACCTAAAAAAGAATATGAATATTAATTTGGTAGATTCAATAAATTATCGTATATTTGTAATTAAACATTAAAAACATAAAATTATGGCAAAGTATTTTGAAGTTACAGTGACCGTTCAGCACGAAGTAGATGGTGGTAAAGGCGGTACAAAAATCAAGAAAGTTAAAGAAAGTTATTTGGTAGATGCGATGACCGTTACCGAAGCAGAAGCTAGAGTAGTTGGTGAATTTGAAAAAGCAGGTATTCAATTAGATTATGAAGTATCAGCTGCAAGAGAATCTAAAATCTTACAAGTTATTGCGTAATGGCATTTGAAACTAAAATAGAAGAAATTAAAGAAGTGGTACTAAAAAGAGTCCCACCAGGTGACCGATGGACTCCTGTGGATTCCCCATCTATTGTGTTAGAATCTCTAACCGATGCATTGGAGTATCATTTCCAAAAGAATGGACAAACGGAATTCTTCCTATCAGCTCGTAAAGGGACGGTAGAAGTAATCTATAAAGAGGAAGTAAAGGTTGAAAAACCTATTACCAAGTACTCTTTATATGGTGAAGAATAACATTTGTTTACAAAAAAACTATATATTTATAGATAAACCTTAAAACAAAAATCATGGGAACAATTTTAATTATTGTAGCAATTCTAGCAATCGGCACAGCATT
>Ga0315899_10001291_pt1 | contig 28758 bp, 28 predicted proteins | sample LakEriMetagenome_2_FD_203518 | JGI IMG/M metagenome (GOLD analysis project Ga0315899, IMG submission 203518) | Freshwater fungal communities from buoy surface, Lake Erie, Ohio, United States - Buoy 4 MA112 | ecosystem: Environmental > Aquatic > Freshwater > Lake | place: USA: Lake Erie, Ohio... | reverse complement strand
CCACGAGATTCCAAAGTGCAGATGTGGTGCGGTTCCTCGCGCGCTACCTGTTGATCCAACTCTGCCAAGTAATTGCCCAGCAGTTACTGCCACTCCAGGTTCAATCCCCTTGGCAACTGAAGCTAGGTGAGAGCCGTAATAACGAACTCCATCTTCACCAATTACTGATACGTACAACCCACCACGATCGATACCTAAATTAGTCTTGCCGCTCCAAGTATCCTTGCGACTTACTTCATCTACAACACCATTAATTGGTGAGACGAATCTGCAATTCTTCTTCGACAAAATATCGGTTGCTGCATAATCGTGGTGAGAACGTGCGTAATTCACAGCGCATCCGGCTACTGGAAAGACATATACCGGCGCAGCGCTGGCAGGCTGCATTAAAGTAATAGTCAATACCGCAGCCAATAAAATTTTCAAGAAAGCGCCTTTCGGTCCATTCGTGCAGTTACTGCCATATGTGGCACGGTAAGTGCCCAGACAATTACAAGAGTAATCCATAAGAATTGATCACTCAGCGAATCGCCACGGAAAATGATTGTTAATCCGGCAACAATAAATGTTCCAATCAGTGCAGGTAGACCCGGCCAAATTGCACTTAAAAATGCGCTTCCACTCTTACCCTCTACAAATGCTTTCTGAGAACTTGGAAGAACCAAAGTAAGTCGGGCGGTGTGACGCATCGCATGCCAACAACCAAAGTAAACACCGAATGCGACTAGCGGTGGTGCTGTAATCGCTAGTAAATAAAGAAGCGATAGATCAAGTGCATCCTCTAGTCTGCGTTTTTGCAATAAACGCAGCAGCGCAACGACAAACATTGCGATAGTCCACAGAAATAACTCAGCGTTTAAACCTTGATGCCAATTGATTAATTCAGGATTAACCCGCTCGAGTGCCACTGAACTGTCATTGCTCACTAATGGAATTATTACGGGCAGTGTGCCAGCGGCTATGGCATAAAAATATCGGGGAAATACTTTAGGGCTTGATGAGCGCCGATCTATTTCTGAGATAAATGCCGCATCTCCGATACCAAAATGAATTGCGCTCATGGTAACAACGCCAATAAATCCAGCCACGTTCCAGGTCAAAATTGCGAAAACAGCGAGGATTGCAACTGCTACATAAATTGAGATAAAGATTGTCATCTTTAGTGCAGAACTCTTTGGCAAGGTAACTAAGTGATCTAGTGCACCGTGTGGGATGCCAACCGCTAGCGCCAGCAATGCGATTGCGACTTGCCAGGTGTTATCACTACTTTCAATCAGCTGCGCGAATATAAATGAGGCGACAATTGCTACTCCCACAGCCCATCTTGAGTATTTTCTAACCTTTAAAAATAGGTCTAACTCAATTCCTGACATGAGCTCCCCCATTTCCAACGGGACTTTCCTGAGAAAATCTTCGTTATATCTATAACACTACCAAAGCGTGAGGCGCTAACTGGGTTCTTGCGTGAGAGGATCAACCCGTGCAAAAGTGGAATTACATGGCCATGCTCATCTTTACGGTGTGCGGATCCTTTTGGCTCGAATTCGTTTTTAAAATGGGTGTTCTGCGCCGAATTAAAAGAGTCGCGCTGAGCGTCCTCCCCATAAGTACTTTATTTCTAATCTGGGATGCCTATGCCATCTCAAAGGGCCATTGGTTCTTTGACCGTGATCAGATGCTCGGAATAGTCGGTCCACTAAATATTCCGCTAGAGGAGTATCTCTTCTTCATCGTTATTCCAATGGCGTCAATTATGACTATTGAAGGTGTGACAACTGTTAAACCGCACTGGCGCAAAGATGAGTTCGGCAAATGAATTACACCGATATTGCAATAACCGCCTTCGCCGTTGCAGTGATGGCTGATCTATTTCTCTTTAAGAACTCTATGCTTACGCGCCCAGCTTTCTGGACTTCATACGGGATCATCTTGCCCTTCCAATTCCTTACAAATTGGTGGCTGACTTCCAAAAACATTGTTATGTACCACCCTGATGCCATTGTTGGATTACGAATTTTTTCTGCACCAGCTGAAGATCTTCTCTTCGGATTTGCGCTAATCCTGGGCACCATGGATATGTGGGAGTTCTGGGGTCGTCGCGGTTTCCAGACAAATCCACGTTCCACGAAAAGTACGAATGAGAAAAGTAATTGAAAAAAATTGGATTTCTCTTTGATCTAGATGGAACACTGATTAACTCCCAAGCGGCTGTTTTCAACTCTTGGGTGACTATGGCCAACGAAGCAGGTATTCCCCTCGAAGCGCTAGCCGGTCACCACGGCGTTCCAGCAGAACAGACTCTAAGAAAAGTTTTAGCCGATCGCGAAGAAGCAGAAATTCAAAGATGGATTCGCAGGGTCACTGACTTAGAAATTGCCGATGTCGATGGAGTACACGCAGTGCCTGGCGCACTTGAACTACTTGCCGATCTTAACGATCGCGAAATTCCTTGGACCATAGTCACATCTTGCACAACGGATTTAGCGATCGCGCGCACCCGTGCGGGAAAAATCCCAATGCCTGCTAATTCGGTTACCTTTGATCAAGTAACTCGCGGCAAACCTTTCCCGGAACCATTTATTCTCGGTGCCGAAAGAATTGGGCTTGCCACCAAAAACTGTTGGGCGATCGAAGATGCGCCGGGTGGCGTTACATCAGCAAAAGATGCGGGGTGTACCGTCGCCGGCGTGCTTACAACACATACAAGAGAAGAACTCTCTCACGCTGATCATCATTTGGAGCATCTCAATCAATTACTTGGTAAGGCCGGTCTGCAAGTACAGTAAAGTTCGCGTTAACCCCATCAGGGACGGTAGCTCAGTTGGTTAGAGCCCCGAACTCATAATTCGGTCGTCGTCGGTTCAAGTCCGACCCGTCCCACCAACGATTTATTCCAAAGAGATTAAACAATAACTGGCTTGCCCATTCGAATCGATTCTTCACAGGCAATTGCTACCCGCAGCGCTTCACGAGCGGAATTCGGCGGACACGGATTGGCGATCTCACCTTTAGTGAAACAATGAAAAGCTTTGGACTCGCTTGCAAAGGCTTCACGGAATCTCTCGATAAATCCTTGATATCTCACCGGGGCAAAATCTAATTGGCCTTCGATGTCGTGAATCGGCGTCTTTAGATTCAAACCAACCGCGATCGAATCACGGGATCCAAATACTTCAAAGCGCACATCGTGTCCCACGGGATTATGACGCGTACCTGTAATCGCCACCTGAACCCCGGATTCAGTAGTTAAAGAAATCAGCGAAACATCTGCATCTTTATATTTGGCATATTGCTGATGCTCGCGCACCGCTTGAGTGGCATAAACTTTCGCAATTTCACTTTGCGTCAGCCAACGGATTAGATCAAAGTCGTGTACGTGAAGATCGCGATAGATACTTCCGCTTCCTTCTAGGAATTCCAAAGTTGAAGGTTGGTGGTCGTGGGCATACATATGCATGGCATAAAGGGTTCCAACCTCACCCGAAGAAATCTTCTCTGCGGCTAGTTCGATCGGTGGATCAAATCGGCGCTGAAAACCGACTTGAATCTCCGTGCCGTGCCTTGCGCATTTTTCAATTACTAACTCAGTTTCTTCGACTGTGAGCGAGATTGGTTTTTCGCAGAGAATTGGCTTGCCCAGGGGAATCAACTTTTCCAGGATTTCAATATGTGAATTAGTTGCTGTTGCCACAACATAACCATCAAAGCCCTGGCTAAATAAATCTGAATAGCTACCCGAAGCGCACATTAACTTGGTCGCTAACTCTCTCGAAGCATCATCCCTGCGACTGAAGATAGTGACCTCTGCTCCATCTGAGATTAAATCTTCGGAGCGAATAGCACCCATGCGTCCCGCGCCAATAACAGCGATTCTCATGTCCTAATCCTCTCGAAATTCCGCTCAGCAAGGCCTTCACTATATAGTTTGCACTATCAATTATGAAGCGCCGCTGTTCTCTCAGATAGGAAAATGATGTCAATCAATCTTGATCTGATCACTGTCGGAAGAATCAGCGTGGATCTCTTTGCAGAGCAGATCAATACCTCTTTTAGTGAGCCACAGACTTTCCATAAATCAATTGGTGGTTCCCCCACAAATGTTGCCGTTGCCGCAGCGCGTTTGGGTCATACCACCGCAATTATTACCAAGGTTGGCGGAGATCCACTCGGACAGTATGTTGTAAAGAAGTTGCAAGAATTCGGTGTGAATACTGATTTTGTAAAGGTGGCGGAAAGTGGCCTTACTCCAGTGGTACTTGCTTCACAAGATCCACCAGAGGATCCCAAAATCATCTTTCATCGTCAGCCCAGCGCACCTGATACACAGTTAACCCTTAACGATATTGATTCAGCGACTTTATTGGGTGCGAAAATCTTCTGGGTGAGCGCCTGCGCTTTATCAATTGGCGAAACTGCAAAGAGCGCCATCAAGTGGCTAGAGTTACGAGAAAGACGCGCTGAATCTATTATCGATCTAGATTACCGACCTTCATTTTGGCCAAACGTTGAAACCGCACGTACCGCAGCGCAAGAAGCGATTTCGCATTGCACTATTGCAATTGGAAATATTGCGGAATGTCAGGTAGCCCTTGGTATTTCTGATCCACAAGCAGCTGCAGATGATCTTTTAAATCGTGGCGTTCGTTTAGCGATCGTGAAGATGGGCGGCGATGGAGTTCTGCTGGCGACTAAAGAGGAGCGAATCGTAATTGAACCGCTTTCCATCAAGTTGGTCTGTGGGTTAGGCGCGGGTGATGCATTTGGTGGAGCGCTGGTTCACGGCTTGTTAAGCGGTTGGAATCTGCAGCAAATCGGAGATTTCGCAAACGCCGCTGGTGCGTACTTAGCCTCTGAGTTAATGTGCTCTGATGCCATGCCAACTATCGAAGTTCTTGATAGTTTTATCAAAACAGGAGGTAAGCGGTAATGACGCTCGACCGTAAGCGCTATCTCGAATTAATTGATGCCCGAATCCACAATCCGGCATCGCTGCAAACAGCTTTAAAGCAACGTGCGCGCAGAACAGTTGCAGGTAAAGATGGAAAGTTGATGTTGCTTGCTGCCGATCACACAGCGCGCGGAATCATTGCAGCCGGAAAGAATCCGACTGCAATTGCAGATCGTTATCTTTTATTGGATAAGTTGATACGCGGCTTAGCAGTTGCTGGCGTCGATGGAGTAATGGCAAGTGCTGATATTTTGGAAGAGTTAGCTTGGCTAGGCGCACTTGAAGAAAAAGTTGCTATTGGCACAATGAACCGCGGTGGAATCATCGGCGCATCTTGGGAGCTCGACGATCGTTTATCGGCATACGATGCTGAACACGTTAGATCAATGGGTCTTGATGGTGGAAAGACGCTTCTGCGCATTGATGAGACAGATCCGGGCGTGGCGCGAACTATTGAAATGGTTGCAAAGGTGACCACACAGCTCGCGGATCTAGAACTAGTTTCTATGATCGAACCGCTTCCATTTATTAAGAACGCCGATGGCAGAGCTGTTCTCGATCCATCTGAAGAGAAGTTAATCAAAGTAGTTTCGATTGCATCTGGGTTGGGTTCATCTTCAGCATTTACCTGGTTGAAGATTCCGGCGCCGGCAAATCCAGAGAGAGTTGCGGCAGCAACCAGTTGTCCAATTTTATTGTTGGGCGGAGATCCCGGAAGTAATTGGGAAGAAGTCTTTGCTAAATGGGAGAAGGCGTTAACAGTTCCAAATATCCGCGGTCTGGTTCCGGGTCGCGCACTGCTGTACGGAGAAGAATTAAGTGTTGAAGCTGCCGTTGCTCGCGCTGCCAAGATGGTCAGAAAAGGTTGATGATGAGTTGGTATAAACCTGCTGGAACTCTAGCTACTGCGGAAGCAGAAATTTTCTTAACACCACAGGATGCGCAATGGGAGTTCTGTGGTTTTTATACTTACAACTTTGCCAAGAGTAAGGAGGTAAAGGTTGAACTCAAAGGACGTGAAGCAATACTTCTGCCGTTATCTGCGCAAGATGTAAAAGTAGATGTAGATGGTCAAGCTTTCACTCTAAAGGGCCGCACCGGAGTCTTTGCCGCAGTATCAGATTGGATTTATCTACCAGTTGGCTCAACTGTGAAGTTTTCTGGGTCATCTGGCGAGATAGCGCTGTTAACTGCAGAAGCGAGTGAGAAGTTTCCAGTTTGTTACACCCCAGCTGAATCCGTTCCAGTTGAAGTCCGTGGTTCTGGTAAAGCAACTCGTCAAGTAAATAACATTGCTACACCAACGAGCTTTACCGCTTGCCATAAAATCTTGGTTTGTGAAGTAATTACACCTGGAGGAAATCTCTCTTCTTGGCCGCCCCACCGCCACGATAAATTCCCAGGGTGCCCGACAATCAATGAAGAGGTTTATTACTTCCAAATTGGTAAAGAAGGTTCTGACCACGGTGACTCTGAAGGCGTTGGATTCTTCCACGTTTACACAGTCGATGGCAGCGTAGATGAGACGGTAACTCTTCACGATAAAGATATTTATGTCGTTCCGCACGGTTATCACGGACCGTCAATTGCATCACCTGAGTATCCAATGTACTTTTTAAATGTGATGGCTGGACCTGCGCCAGAGCGATCAATGGCTTTCTGTGATGATCCAGCGCATCATTGGATTAGAGATTCTTGGAACGATCAAGTGCAAGATCCCCGTTGTCCAGTTACTTCAGCCCAAGGCAAGGTGAAAAAATGAAAAAAGAAATCCGCATCGCAGTTCTCGGCCTTGGTTGGATGGGACAGGCGCACTCTCGCTCTGCTCTTCGCATCCCTTCATTATTTCCTGAAAGAGGATTCCAACCAATCCTCCAAGTTTGTGCAGATGTAGATCCTGCGCGGCAGAAGAGCGCAGTTGAGAATTACGGATTTGCTCGTGCCACCGGTGATTGGATGGAAGCGGCTACTGCAGATGATGTCGATGCAGTTTGGGTAACTGCCCCAAATATGTTGCACCTGCCAATGATCGAAGCAGCGACAAAGGCTGGCAAAGCGGTATTTAGTGAGAAGCCAATTGGTGGAAAGCCAGAACAAACTGTTGAAGCTTATAAATTAGCGAAGAACGCTGGCGTTGCGACTGGCGTTGGATACAACTATGTCTGGGCGCCTCTCGTATTGCACGCGAAGAATCTGATTGCTAGCGGTGCACTAGGAGAAATTACGCACTACCGCGGACGTTTCTTAAGTATGTATGGCAGCGATGAACTTGGATTACTTACCTGGCGATTTAAGTTAGCTGATGCTGGTTATGGCGTATCTAGCGATATTTTGAGCCACAGCGTTTCTATGGCGCAATTTCTAGTAGGTCCAATCTCTGAGGTAGTCGGAATGCAGAACACCACAATCAAAGAGCGTCCCTTGCCTTCCGCAAATGCCAGCCATTACTCACGAGGCAAAGCAAGTGATCCGAAGGGCGTTGTAGAAAATGAAGATTTTGCGTCAATGCTCTGCACATTTGCTAATGGCGCAACTGGAACTTTTGAAGTTAGCCGCACAGTTGTTGGCCCGGAAAGCCAGAACGCTTTTGAGATTTACGGTACGAAAGGATCTCTGCTCTGGAATCTAGAGAAGATAAATGAATTACAGTATTACGAGCTCGGAACTTCGCTCAACACCGGGTATACAACTATCTATGGTGGAGATCGCTTTCCGTTCCACGGAGCATTTGTGCCGGGGCAAGCAAATGCCATTGGCTTTGAAGATTTAGTCGCGATTGAAGACTATGCATTTATGCAATCAATCGTCGAGGGTAAAAAGTTTGGGCAGAGCTTTAAAGAGGCGGTTGATGTCGTTAGCGTGCAGCAAGCACTCATTAACTCTTGGAGCTCTCGTACTTGGGAGAGCGTTAAAGATTTAAGTCTTTAAACCAATCAAGAGTTTCTGGATTAGCAAGTGAACCTAGGTTTGTATTCTCAACTTTGTTGATGGCATTAGCAACGGCAATTTCCACGAGTTTATTACTTTTAGTTCTTGGAAATTCAGGTGCTTGCAAAATTAGGGCAGGAACATGTCGCGGGCTAGCTTTTCTCCGAAGAGCTGATTTAATCAGATTTATTAGCTCTTCAGTGAGCTCTTTCCCATCCGCCATCTTCACAAAGAGCACCACTCTTGTATCGCCATCCCATTTCTGCGCGATGGCTAAAGATTCAAGCACATCTGCAAACTCTTCAGTGATGCGGTAAATCTCCGCAGTTCCAATCCGAACTCCGCTGGCATTGAGTGTCGCATCTGAGCGGCCTTGCACAATGTAGCCACCTTCTAGAGTCTTTTCGACGTAATCTCCGTGGGTCCATACATTGGCAAATCTCTCAAAGTAGGCAGAACGAAATTTGGTTTGATCCGGATCATCCCAAAAGTAGAGTGGTACAGATGGAAATACATTGCGACAAACTAACTCTCCTTTAACTCCAGCATCTGCAATTTCGCCTTCATCAGAGTAAACCTGCACATCTAAGCCAAGTGCCGGAACCTGAATCTGACCTGAGTAAACCGGCAGATTGGGAGCGCCGAGCATAAAACAACCACAGATATCTGTACCACCCGAGATTGAAGCGAGATGAATATCAGATGCAACGTTTTCATAGATAAAGTTGAAACCCTCTGGGTTTAGTGGAGATCCAGTTGAAGCAATTGTGCGAAGTTTCGCAAGTTTATGGCTCTCTTTCGGTTTTAACTCCAACTTACGAATCGAATCAATGTACTTCGCAGAAACGCCTAAAAAAGTTAACTCGTTTTCTTCTGCGATCTCAAATAGCCGCTCTGGAGTTGGGTACAAAGGATTTCCATCATAAAGAACGATCTCCGCGCCAGTTGCCAATCCCATAAAGAGCCAGTTCCACATCATCCAACCGCAGGTTGTAAAGTAAAATACTTTATCTTTCGGTTTGATATCTAGATGGTATCTCTGCTCACTTAACGCTTTCAGCATTACACCAGCTGCGCTGTGAACAATACATTTTGGTTTTCCGGTTGTTCCGGATGAGAACAAGATAAATCCTGGTCGATCAAAGCCCCCTGGAATAGAAATTTCTTCTTGCGGTAGTGAATCCGCAATCCAATCGTCAAAACTCAAATATGGAGATTTGTGCGCGCCAATAGCAATTACCTTTTGTAAGGTAGGCAATTGCGAAACAATTTCAGCGATCTTTTCTAGACAATCTATCTCTTTCCCGTTGTATTGATACTTTGTCGTAACTAGCAAAACTTTAGGCTTGATCTGCTCAAACCTATCCAGCACAGTGGCGCTACCGAAATCGGCAGAAGTGCTGGAGAAAATAGCCCCAATCTTCAGCGCTCCAAGAGCAAAAAACGCTGTCTCTGCGACGTTAGCAACAATCGCAGACACGACATCGCCTTCTTTGACGCCGAGTTCTCGTAACTCAAACGCAACTTGATTAGCAATTCTCCGCACCTGCCCACGCGAAAACTCTCTCTTATCTCCATTTTCAGCGATCTCAGTGATGACAATCTGCTTATCGCTACCTTTAAGTAAAGTTTCTACGACATTTAATTTGGCTTCTGGGAAGAATCTGCTGTCTAAAAAGTTTTCGCCGATTACTCCTTGCGATCCAAGGCTTCCGACGACTGCGCTATCTTCAAATACAAATCTCCAAAACGCTTCTTTGTTATCGATCGACCACTTGTGCAAGCTTTGGTAATCGCTGACTTGGGCATATTTTTGCAACCCGGAAATCGCTAAATCATTTGAAGCGGCAGGCTTCCATAAAGCTCTTTCCATAACTTATGGGCGACCCATCACTTCAAAGGCACGTTCAAAGAGTTCTGCGAAGGCAATTGATTGCGAATGTGGCATAAGCCAGCCTTCTCCCCCACGAATACGTCGCGACATCGCATCAGCCATTAATTGGTAAGGATCACAAGCAGGGAAGTTTTCAACGCTTACCTCGCCACCAATTTCTACTTCAAGTGCACTGGGTTTGTTGTGGGAGTTAAAGGCATCATTTCCGATTAAAGAGACGCGACCTTTACTGCCAACAACATCAAAGTAAAGGGTGCTAGGTATATTCATTGAAGTTAACGCTTCGGCGTGGGCTCCTGCGATATCGAATGAAATATTAAGCGTTTCATCGCACCCACCTTGATGCCAGATAACTTCGGTCTTGATATTGCTAACTGGAGCAAAGTCCATCAACCAAATAGGTGCAGCGACTGAATATGGACCGAGGTCATAAAGTCCGCCGCCTCCGAGTTCGTAGACAGTTCTAATATTCTCTGGATCGAGCCCATCATAAGTAAATGCGGTGCGAATATTCTTTACTTCACCAATTACCCCAGAGTCAACGATCTCCTTAAGGCGCAAGGTTCTTGGGTGCCAGCGATTCCAACTCGCCTCCATAAAGATAAGACCGGTTTCTTCGGCAACTTTTATCGCTTCTTTCAGTTCTGTAACATCCATCGCTGCCGGTTTTTCACATAAAACATGTTTTCCGGCGCGCATCGCTTTAATAGACCATTCGATATGCAGCGAATTTGGTAGCGAAATATAAATTGCTTCAACGTTCGGATCGGCGATTAAATCCTCGTAATCTGTATAAACCAGTCCAGATGGTGACAAAGACTTACCGCGATCAAGGTCTTTAGATCCAACGGCGAATATCTCGCCATACTTTGAATTTAGGAGCGCTGGATAGAGAGCAATTCTTGCGATGTAACCCGCACCAATGAATCCCCAACGTACTTTCTCCACATCAGTGACAATACTTGCAAAATTGCTAATCTCCAAGAAGGTCTAGGATGATCGCTATGGAGAGCCTCTGCTGCGCCCGGCTTTAGAGCGCTTCTTGCTGGTGGTTCATCAGCCCTTACCGATCTTGACTTGTATTCAAATCATTAATCTCTAATTTAGCCGAGCAAAGTTGGGCTTACATTTGTAAATGTGGAATAGATTAAAAGAAAATTTATTATTAAACAATTTTCAAAATCTGCGTCCTGAGATTCTAGAGGAGTCTTGACGAGAATAATTTGAGCACTTGTTGACACAAATTACATTGAAACTTTAAATAGACCAGATCGACTTTCAGAAGTTGCAACTACTGGTTCTTACATTCACGATTTGGCTGCAGAAACTATACCTAAGGATGCCCCTATTTCTGCCTCATGAATAATTAATTTTTCCGTCCACGCTGTAGAAGATATTAAAGTAGGGGTAGCCCTATAGTTTTATTTTCTCTTTAATTCGCGACCCTCATCTCGCTAATCACAGTTACCTTTAGGGGTGATAAAAAGCCCTACTGTGTTGATTGCAAGCGACGATGCATTTGAGTTAGCAACTCTCAGTGCAGCCCTTCGTTTGCACGCTATAAATATAGTGGCTGAAGCTCAAACTGAAGAAATTGCAGAAAATCTCTATAAATTCCTATCTCCTGAAGTTGCAATTATTGATCTTCAATTCGCTAGCGAGGAAGCACTTGCACTTGTCAATAAATTTCGCAAAGTAAATCCCGCACTCGGTATTGTTTTAATGACTGCCTGTCCAGATCTGCGCTTACTTGGTCTAGTTGAGAAACAGATTCCAATCGGATCGCAGGTTATTCTCAAGAAATCTGTCGCTGACTTATCGGTTGTCAGTCAAGCCATTACTCACTCATTAATAGCTGTTGCCGAAAAACGAAAAATGTCTTGGGTGGATAGCCACGGCTCACTTCACGAGAATGCATTTCGCAGCATTCTCTCTGATTTCACTGATATTCAAATTGAAACCTTCCGCCTCCTAGCTAAGGGTTTGAGTAATTCAGAGATTGCCAAGGTCCGTTTTGTAAGCGAAAAGTCAGTAGAACAGATAGTTGCACGCATCGCACAACACTTACTGGTAGTCCCAGATAGAGCCCAGAACCTGAGAGTTGTATTAACGGGCGAGTATTTCAAGTGGATCGGCTCACCGCGCCACTAATAGAGCCGGGAATCGATAGAGCAGTAAAGTTTGCGACATGGATGCGCCCCTCTCCCTGACCGACCTGCGCAATCGTTGGAATGAAGTACTCGATCATCTAGAAAGCCAAGATCGAATCGCGTGGATTGCATACTTTGATGCCCGACTCGCTGAATTTGATGGCACAAAGATTCTGCTCGATTTCTCAGATTCTCGAAAGTTCTCAGGAGGTCACGAGTATTCACCGACTCGCGAAAAATTGGAGAATTCCTTAATTACTTCAATCAAATCTGTTCTGGGCCTAGATTTAAAGATTGAAGAAAAGCAATGAAGAAAATCGCACTTGTGATTGTGATGAGCCTTGGGTTTTTCTCTTTACAAGTTATTGGATCTGACGCCGCTACTTCCAAGATAACTATGTCGCTAAAGCAGACCCCAGGAGGCGAAGAGCCGATAGTTACTTTATATGGCGTTCTTAAACCTGCTAAAGCTGGGGTTAAAGTAACAGTTCAGATATATCTGGATGGCAAATGGCAAGATACTCGCTTTTCATCTAAATCAGCGCGCGTTGGAACCTGGCAGATTACCAAAGTTGCTACAGCACTTAATGCCAAAGTGCAGTATCGCGCCAAAGTAAAAATCGGAAATAAAAATATCTACTCCTCTGCTAAGTCAATTACTGTTAGAGCTATTCCTGAAATAACTAACGCAAATTCTCAATCCCTAATCGACCAGTTAGGTCCGGGTGGAAGAATTCACGGTGCAGATATCAGCCGCTGGCAACATCCAAATGATGCGCCTATTAATTTTGAAAAAATGTACCGCGCTGGCATAAGATTTGTGATTATCAAAGCATCTGATACCCGCGATGAGGCTGACGCTTTGGCGCTTAAATACTTGATAATGGATCGCTCTGCTGCGCAGGCGGCCGGTCTCTACACCGGTTTTTATCATTATGCGGTCCTGCCAGATGTTAAAACAGATCAGGAAGTTATTGTCGACGCTCAAACTCAAGCACAGAAAGCGCTCTGGCGTTTAGGTGGTTTGGGTGGCTACAACGAGCGCGACCTACCTTATGCGCTTGATCTCGAGAATAACTGTGTTCGACTATCAGGAAGTACTTGCGCCAGATACCTACCAAAGACGCAGATAACTCTATGGGCTAAGACATTCTTAAAAATCATTAAAGAGAAGACAGATCGCACGCCAATTATTTATTCGTATCCAAGCTTCCTGGAAGGAGCGATGGTCCGTGATGAGGAGTTGCGCCAATACCCATTGTGGCTGGCGCAATATCGCATAAATCCCGCTGATCCATTGGCCCAACCTGGATTAAAAAGCGCTGGTTGTTATGTGCACTCCTGGACGACTGCAAATTGCTCATCTACTTGGACAATTTGGCAATACTCTTCTTGTGGCATCGCTCCGAAGTACGGCGTTCCGGGTAATCGCTTAGATCTAAATGTTTTTCGTGGCACTCCATCTAAATTCTTGGATTTGATAAAGGGGCGCTGGGAACCTGAAATTTCTGACCAAATGCCAAAAAATGAAGCAACTTCACTTACATATAAAAATGTAAAGTTTTCGACTGCGGATAAACCATTTAGTGTGGAAGTCGATGTGACTAGACCTGATGGTCGACCAGTCGTTACCGGAACTGTACGTTTCTATGTTGATCCGCTAACTCCAATTAACCCTAAGCCGACCCAGACTGTAGTGCGTTCCACCAGTGGATCTTGGAAGCTAAGTGTGAAAGGTATTCCCGCAGGTACGTGGCGCGGAGATATAGGATTTATTGATGCAACTGGAACGCACGCAGTTAGCAAAATGCCAGTTGAGTTTGCAATCGGAGAAGCTCTCCCAACTTCACCTACTGCTACTCCAAAGCCAACTAAGAAGCCAACTACGAAGCCCGCAACCGATGGATGCAAGTACCAGATTAAGAATTAGTCTCCTCGGCAGATACTCGCTTTAAATGTGCTCTTAATTAGGTTGGGTAGCCCTTAGAGTTATCTCCTATGAGCCCAGTAATGAAAATTGGCGCAGGTATAACTCGCACTGATTTAGCCATGGCTGATGGCCGCACGATCCGTTACTACGACACACAAGGACAAGTTCGTAGCGCTAAAGATCAACGCGAGCCTGAAGAACAGCCAGGTATTGGAGAACTTCGCCTAGACCCGTTGGTAAATGAATGGGTGGTTATGGCGGCACATCGCCAAGGTCGCGTCTTCTTGCCACCTAAGGAGTTGTGTCCGCTCTGTCCAACAACGGGAGAACTCTTAACTGAGATACCGGATTCAAATTACGAAGTGGTTGTCTTTGATAATCGCTCTCCATCAATGCGTGACCCGCAAGGAGATTGGGCGATTCCTGATTTGATCGGAACCGAAACGGATCCCGGCACCGCCGCCGGAAAATGTGAAGTTATCTCTTTCACAGATAACCATAATTGTTCTTTCGCAGAACTTACTCCGCAACGAGTTCGAGTTTTGCTTGAGGCATGGGCCGATCGAGTGCGCGAACTTTCAAAAGAACCCTATATACATCACATTGCACTGTTTGAAAATCGCGGCGAAGAAGTCGGTGTGACGCTCTCACACCCACATAGCCAGATTTATGCATATTCATATCTACCGCCACGTGTACAAAAAATGTTGGCAGTTGCCCAATTACACTTTGAAAATACCGGTCGCGTCTTATTTGACGATGTCGTTGCGCGCGAGTTAAAAGATAGCGATCGAATCATCGCTAAAAACGCTGATTGGGTAGCTTTTGTTCCATACGCAGCGCGCTATCCATTTGAGATACACGTTGCGCCACTTAAGCCCGTCGCTGATTTAGCTGAGCTCTCATCTAGCCAATCTGATTCTTTTCCGGAAATTGCCCTGGAGGTAATGCGCCGACTTGATGGCGTCTTTGGAATAGAGATGGCTTACATTGCAACTTGGCATCAAGCACCTGTGCGCGAAGGTCGCGATTTACTACGCCTACATTGGCAGATAACTAGCGTGCGTCGCGCACCAGGGAAGTTAAAGTATTTAGCCGGTAGTGAATCAGCAATGGGCGCATTTATTATGGATCTAAAGCCTGAACAATCTGCTGGGCAGCTGCGCGCTGTAGTTATTCCACCGCAGTAACAGAGATAACTTCTACGCCACCGATTGATCCGAGAACTTCCAATAAATCGGTCGGATCAGAACCGGGCACCGCAACGGTTACATCATCGAATCCGCGACCATCTTCAGCTTTAACAACAACTAAGCCACGGATATCTCCGCCGGCAGCTCCTATCGCTGACGCCAATAGACCTAATGACCCTGGTCGATCGGGTAGAGAAATCTGCAAACGAAATAGCGCCATAAGTAAAGGTTACCGTCTCTCTTATGGCAATGGCGCATTCAAGCAATAGCTAGCCTTCAATTAAATTGCTGGGGCAGAGCCAAGTGTGACTTTATAGCTTCGGCTCGTGCCATTTGGCAGAGTCGCGACCACGGTAATCACTGTTCCGGGGGCATAAGAACGTATTTTAACGATCGCTGCATCTCGATTAGCAATCTTCACACCATCGATTGAAGTAATGATTGAACCAACAACCATTCCAGCTCTCTGAGCACCTTCACCCGGGGTCAGCACATTGATTTTTGCTTGGGTCTCTGCAGTTACATCATCGAATTGAACTCCCAAAACTGGGCGAGTTGATTTTCCGGTAGCAATTATCTCTTCGATAACTCGTTTAGCTTCGTTAATTGGAATAGAGAAGCCAACCCCGATATTTCCACCAACTCCACCTGAAGAGAGAGTGGCTATTGCTGAATTAACTCCAATAATTCGACCCTGTGTATCAACCAACGCGCCACCCGAGTTACCTGGGTTAATCGCTGCGTCAGTTTGAATTGCATTGACATAGGAAGTCGAATCGCTAGACCCCACTGTTACTGGTCGATTGAGCGCTGAGATAATTCCTTGCGTAACCGTGTTAGCCAAGCCAAGTGGAGAACCAATGGCTAGAACTTCATCGCCTACACTAAATTTAGATGAATCTCCCAGAGCAATAGCTGGCAAATTGCCTTTTCTAACTAGCAACACTGCAATGTCATACCCGCGATCGCGTCCAACTATGGTGGCAGGAATCTCTGAACCATCGGCTAACTCAACTCGAATAGTGCCGGATGTAACCGCATCTTCAATTACGTGATTGTTGGTGATTACGTAACTGGTTGTGGAGTTGGTTCTATAAATTGAACCTGAACCATTTCCACCACCGGTCGCTGTTTTCACCGAAATTGAGACCACTGATGGAGTAACCAGAGCAGAAATAGACTTTGAATTGATTGAGTTGCTACCAATTTCAATGGCGGTCTTATTTCCCGCACATACCCCTGCTTTAGCGAGCGTCAAAGTCTGAGTTCGATTATCTGCGCAAACAGTCACGCTACTGACAACAGAATTATTAGAAGCGGTTGCGACTGAGCCAGCGATTATTGCGCCGAAGATAAATGCTGCAGTTACTTTTAAGGGTGTGCGGCTAACGTTCATACTTTGATCATTCCCCTAATTGCTTAGCGTTTCCTGTGACCTGCTTGAAAAATGAATTAGGATTCCACAATCCAATTACCTTCAGTTGCTACCTTTATTTTAGCCAGTGGTTGGCTAGTTGGCCCGGTGAGAACCTTTGCCCCGTCAAAGGGGTCAAAAGCAGCACCGTGGCAGGCGCACTGTAAATTCTTGCTCGCAGAGTTAAATGCAACTGTGCAACCCTCATGTGTGCAGACCGCTGAGTAAGCAAAGATGCCGTTCTTGGTACGGAATAAAACTGCCGGAGTTCCTGCCTTAGATGTGAAGTTGTAAGTATCTCCAACTTTTAGCGCTGTATCTTCAATAATTTGTAGCGATTTTGAATCTGTAGCGCCGCCTGATGTTGCCAGCGTTTCCTTCGGAAAGAACCGACCAAGAGCAACGCCAGCAACGGTTATCGCAGCTAACGAAGAGAGTTTAAAGAAGGCTCTTCGATCGACGGTGACCTTACTTCTGCGGCGAGATCCATATAGAAAGAGGAAGTAAGTAAGCCAGAGAATTGTGTAGGCAGAGTTGCTAGCTAAGAAATATGGTTCCACATTCCAAGTACTCGCCAGCCATAAGGTTAGAGAGGTTAAAAATCCACCGAAAGCCGCCCAAGTCGGTGCAATCCACAGCAAAGTTGCTGCACCAACTGCGAACTCGCTTGCCATAATTAAAATTCCAATTTGAGTTGCGTGTTCTGCAACTCTATTTAAAAGGAAATCAATTGGTGAATTTGTCGCGAATGCTGAAATTTGTGAACCTATATATGTGGGCGATCCAGCCGTTAGAAATCCTGGATCGTTCGCCTTATCCCAACCTGCATAGATCCAAGTAAATCCCAGCCAGGCTCTTAAAATGCGCAGCGGCCAGATCTGATTCTTCCAAGAAGTTGTTAAGTTCATATATAAAACTTAGCCCTTAATTATGAGAAATTGCTGCGGAAGCTGCCCCACCTGGCCTCGATCCAGGGACATCCGAATTAACAGTTCGGCGCTCTACCAACTGAGCTATGGGGCATTGGTTACAAAGTTGTCGTGCAGGCGCACACTCTAGCGCAGGAGGCGCATTCGGTCTAAATCGAGCGAAGCGCTAGGTCGTGCAGTCCGCGACGGGTGGTCTCTAGGGCGACCAAAGTACTAAAAGCGGCGGTGTACTCCGCTTCATTCTCAACAGGATTGAGTCTCTGCAGCGATGATTTCAACTCAGCGATAGAACGTGAAATTGCGACTTCTCGCAACCGCGCAACAATGCTTTCGACATAGCGCCCGGTGACTTCGCCATCGGCGCGAATTGGTTCCACATTTAATTCGGTAAAGAGTGATCGCATATTCTCATCTGCAACATCAGATATCTCGACTGAACTCTGCTCTGGATGAGCGCTGATGATCGCCGCTAGCTGGCTATAGGCGGGATGGGTAAATGCATTTGCTTCGATCTGGTTCCAATTGGGGATCAAAGAAGGCATCTGCAATCGCGCTTTCAAAACTTCACGCTCGAGTATGAGTCTTGGCTCTTGCGGGTTAGGTCTCCATTGCGCGCTTGGTACCGCTTCATCAGTTGGAGCATTAGTTGTGTTCTGTGTTTGCTTCTTCAAACCTTGATTTACCGCCGCTGTTACCAACTCAACTTCTACACCTAACCAACCTGCAAGTAAGCGACTGTATTCAGGGCGAAGTGATTTATCGCGAATTTGTGCAACCAGCGGCGCAGTTGCATTTAGCGCATTAACGCGACCTTCTGCGCTATCTAATTTATGCAATCCAAGTTCGGTGCGAATCGCAAATTCAAATAAAGGAACACGCTTAGCAATCAAATCACGTAGTGCAAGATCTCCTTTTTGTTGACGTAAATCGCAGGGATCGAGTCCATCTGGTTCTACCGCCACAAATGTTTGGGTTACAAACTTCTGATCTTCGCTAAATGCACGTAGCGCCGCTTTCTGTCCGGCGGCATCTCCATCAAAGGTAAAGATAACTTCGCCACGGAACGCATCGTCATCCATCAATAAGCGGCGAATGATTCGGATGTGATCAGCACCAAATGCTGTACCGCAAGTTGCAACGGCAGTTGTAATTCCAGCTAACTGCGCCGCCATTACATCGGTATAGCCTTCAACGATCACAACTTGGCGCTTCTTTGCGATTTCCTTCTTAGCCATATCCAGGCCATATAAAACCTGGCTCTTCTTATAAATCGGAGTCTCTGAAGTATTTAAATACTTTGGCCCTTGATCTTCTTCATCACTGGCCAACTTGCGAGCACCAAAGCCAACTACATCACCAGAGATATCGCGGATCGGCCAGATCAAACGATTGCGGAACTTATCTATCGGCCCGCGCTGTCCCATCTTTGAAAGGCCTGCAGTCTCAAGTTCATCAATTGTGTAACCCTCGGCTCGCAAGAATTTAGTTAGCCCATCCCATTCATCGGGCGCATAACCAACTCCAAATTTTTCACAGGCAGATTTATCGAATCCCCGCTTGGTCATTAACTCACGAGCGTGTGCGGCAAGCGGAGATGTATTTAACTGATCCTGATAAAACTTGGCTGCCAGCGCATTTGCAGAGATCAGCCTAGAACGATTTCCTGATGGAGCCGGCGTGAAATTGCCTTCTTCATAACGTAATTGGTAGCCGATGCGATCTGCTAAACGCTCAATAGTTTCAGTAAAACTTAAGTGATCCATCTTCATTACAAATGAGATGACATCGCCACTGGTTTGGCAGCCAAAGCAATGGAAGAAGCCTTTACTTGGGGTTACGTGGAATGAAGGTGATTTCTCATCGTGAAATGGGCAGAGCCCTTTCTTCTGTCCGCCACCGGCTGATTTAAGTTGGACATAATCGGCAACAACTTCATCAATGTGCGCGCGTTCGCGGATGTATGCCACATCCTCATCTTTTATACGTCCGCTCATAAGTCCATGCTATCGGAGGTTATTTGAGCGCACTTAGGCGAGCATGTAAGGCGTAAGCCCCTGGGTCGGTCAGGCTCGCAATCTGATCGATCACGATACGCATCCGCTCAGTATCGTTTGTCGCAACCGCCCAATCTTTAGCAAAAATAGAATCTAAATGTGTTCCAGCATGTTTATGGAGCATCTCTACGAGCTCCTTGATCAATACCTGCTGCTTGGCATAGCGCTCTTGTGAAACTGCTGCGCCAATTAAGTAATGGCCAGCGATCGCCTTGAGAAAATCTACTTCTACTTGTTGTTCGCGGGGAATTACCAAATCAGCTGAGTATCGCTGTAGCGGTCCATCGCCGTGAATTTTACGAGTCTCTAACTCTGCGGCTAATACAAAGCGGCCAATCAATTGTGATGTTGAATCCTTAAGTCTGGCAAGCGAACGGTGAGATCCGTCGTAATAACGCGGCCAACAAGATAGTTGTTGTAAACGCTCCAGAGCTGCAGCAGCTTCATCCTTAGTTGCAGTTGACCCATATCCAGTCTGCATTTCATTGTGAAGGATGTCGAAATCCTTTTCAAAGTTCTCCACCTTGATTTGTCCCACAAAAATTGCGTCCTCTAAATCATGTACTGAGTAAGCACAATCATCAGACCAATCCATAATCTGGGCTTCGATACATTTGCGATCTGGCGGTGATCCCTGGCGCATCCAATTGAAAATTTCAACATCATCATCGTAAACACCGAATTTACGAGGATTAAACGCGCGTGGCCACGGATATTTAGTGCCCGCATCAAGAGAAGCGCGCGTTAGATTTAAACCAACGCTCTTGCCATCTTTATCAACGGTCTTAGCTTCGATCCTGGTTAACAATCTAAAACTTTGTGCATTACCTTCAAATCCCCCAAAGTCTTTAGCAACTTCAGCTAAGGCTTCTTCTCCGTTGTGGCCGAAAGGTGGATGGCCTAAATCATGAGATAGACAAGCAGTTTCAAGTAGATCAGGATCTGCGCCTAAAGATTCGCCGAGTTCGCGACCAATCTGTGCACATTCGAGCGAATGTGAAAGGCGAGTGCGTTGGAAATCATTCTCCCAAGGGACTGCTACTTGAGTTTTAGCTGCTAAGCGACGAAGTGCGGCTGAGTGAATAACACGCGCTCGATCGCGCATGAACTCGGTACGTCCCACGCGTTTGGCAGGTTCATAAAGATAGCGTTCTTGATCAGATTCGCTGTAATTCTTCGCCCCGCTCATAGCCCTACCCTAAATGATCGCTGATATGAATGCCGCGGCGGCCTAGGCTCACATATGAGAGATAAGCCCCGGTTTCGCGCACTAAATAGCGCTTTCCTGAATTTTCTAAGGCGTTCGGTCCGGTCTTTACCGGTGAGCAGGTAGCGACCACACCTAAATCATTGGCCATTGTCATTGCACGCCGACAATGAAATGGATCGGTCACAATGATTACATCTTTCCAATCCTTTAACTTCATAAACTTTACGTAGTTCTGGGTCGATACCCAGGTGTCTCGCCCGACTTCGAGCGAAGTTATATGGCGGGACTTAACGCCATTCTTGGAGAGCCAAAATTTTCCCGATGCCGCTTCGGTTGTGCGATCACCAGGTGCACCTGCGCCAACGGTAATTATGTGCGGGGCGAGTCCAAGTTCATAAATCCGTTTTGCTTCATCTAACCGCGCTTGTAAAACATCGCCTGGACGACCATTTAATTGTGCAGCGCCTAAGACGACTATTACATCACCTTTGCGTGTGACTGGATTGTTGGCAGCATTCCAAGTGACCGCAAGGGCATAAAGTGGAACGGCGATTATTATCAACAAGATCGCAGCGATTACGCGACGAATTATTTTAAAGAAGATCATCCGCCCGAGAATGCATCTTCTAGTTCTAGGGAAACATCTTCATCGGGATCAAGTAACCAACCATCAGGCAGCGTCGGTGGACGGCCATGGCTAACTCTCCCGCGTGGTTTTTCAGCGACTTCAAGTGGATATGGCTGATCTGTTAATTGATCTAGAAGTTCGCGAAGTTCGGCAAGTGAAGCATGCATTCCAAATTGGCGGCGCAACTCACTTGGCACTCTGAATCCCTTTAAATACCAAGCCATATGTTTACGAAGATCGCGACAACCGCGATCTTCAGATTCAAAGTAATCAACGATTAACTCACCGTGGCGATACATAACTTCGCGCACTTGATGTAAAGATGGAAGTACTCGCTTATCGCCACCTTTAAATGCTTCTACTAAATCCGCAAATAACCAAGGTCTTCCTAAGCATCCACGACCAACAACAACTCCAGCGCATCCAGTCTCTTTCATCATCGCCAAACCATCAGCGCCAGACCAGATATCGCCATTTCCAAGTACTGGTGTGCCAGTTGGCTTTAAATGTTCGACTAAGCGCGCGATCGCTGACCAATCAGCTTTCCCTTCATACATTTGTTCTGCAGTACGAGCATGCAATGCAACCCAAGCAACACCGCTATCTGATGCCGACTTTGCCGCTTCTAAATATGTGTGGTGATCGGTATCGATACCAATGCGCATCTTTACCGTAACCGGAATTCCAAATGGTTTCGCTGCCTGCACTGCCGCATCAACGATTGCAGCAAATAGTTTACGTTTGTATGGAAGCGCTGCTCCCCCACCTTTACGAGTTACCTTTGGGACCGGGCACCCAAAGTTCATATCAATGTGATCAGCTAAATTCTCTTTACCAATCATTGTCACAGCAGCGCGCATTGTGTGTGGGTCAACGCTATATAACTGCACCGAACGCGGCCATTCTCCGGCTCCAGGAGCAATCATGCGCAAGGTATCTGGCCGTCTCTCAATTAACGCGCGCGCAGTAACCATTTCTGAAACAAATAAACCAGCGCCTTGTTCGCGGCAAAGTGCGCGGAAAGCCGAATTGGTAATTCCCGCCATTGGCGCAAGCACCACCGGTGGATCAATTACATGGTCACCACTTGCAAGTGGCAGAGTTAAAGCCAATTGTTAGCAACCTAATAAACGCGGAGCAAGCCAGGCTTCTACTTGATCGAGTGAAATACGCTCTTGCGCCATTGTGTCGCGATCGCGAATTGTGACCGCTTGATCATCAAGGGTTTCGAAGTCAATGGTGATGCAATATGGAGTTCCGATTTCATCTTGGCGACGGTAGCGACGGCCAATTGCACCAGCGTCATCGAAATCGATATTCCAGTTCTTACGTAATTGCGCAGCGAGATCGCGCGCTTTAGGCGAAAGATCTGCGTTACGTGAAAGTGGTAATACAGCAACCTTTACTGGAGCTAAGCGATGATCGAGTTTAAGTACCGCACGCTTTTCCATTTCGCCCTTAGCGTTAGGCGCTTCATCTTCTGTGAATGCATCCATTAAGAAGGTCAGCGCACAGCGATCTACGCCCGCCGCAGGCTCAATTACATAAGGCGTCCAACGTTCATTCTTCTCTTGATCAAAGTAAGACAGATCTTTTCCTGATGCAGCTGAGTGCGCCTTTAGATCGAAATCAGTCCGGTTAGCAATTCCTTCAAGCTCGCCCCATTCAGTGCCTGCGAATTCAAATTTATATTCGATATCTGCAGTGCGCTTTGAATAATGTGACAACTTCTCTTTTGGATGATCGTAAATTCTCAAGCGATCTGGATTGATACCGAGATTCTTGTACCAAGCCAGGCGAGTATCGATCCAATATTGGTGCCAATCTTCATCGGTGCCAGGAACAACGAAGAACTCCATCTCCATCTGTTCAAATTCGCGAGTACGGAAGATGAAGTTTCCAGGGGTAATTTCGTTGCGGAATGATTTACCGATCTGACCGATACCAAATGGCGGCTTGCGACGCGATGTCGTCATCACCTGATCAAAGTTGATAAAGATTCCTTGCGCAGTTTCTGGACGCAGATAAGCAAGCCCTGATTCATCTTCAACTGGGCCGAGGAATGTTTTTAGCAGACCGGAAAATTGTTTTGGCGTTGTGAACTGGCCTTTATTTCCACAAGCTGGGCAGTTCATATCGGCAAGTGATTCAAGTTTCTTCTTATGCTTTGCTTCATAGGCTTCTTCTAAATGATCTGCGCGGTAACGCTTATTGCAAGCAGTACATTCGGTAAGTGGATCGCTAAAGGTTGCAACGTGTCCGGATGCTTCCCAAACTTCACGCGCCAAGATCACACAGGAGTCGAGACCAACGACATCTTCGCGACCCATCACCATGGACTTCCACCATTGGCGCTTTACATTGTTCTTTAACTCAACTCCGAGTGGACCGTAATCCCAAGAGGCCCGAAGTCCGCCGTAAATTTCTGATGAGGGATAAACAAATCCACGTCGCTTGGCGAGTGAAACAATATTTTCTAAACGATCTACGGCCATTTCAAATCTCCATCCGTCCGGCTGGCTGTCGGCGAATCACAACGGGCGTTGCAATCGTGTGCTTAGTTTACTCGCACGCCTTAATCACTCATACGCTCCGGGCTCATCGATTGCGCGCGCAAGAACTGGAATCGCCTCTAACTTTGCGCGCGTAGAACTAAGCGCTCTGCGATAAGACCCGACGTTCTGCCATTCAGTTGTTAAGACCCAGAGCGTCGGCTCATCTAAATTCTGACCAACCGTGCCTGAGATAAATCCGGTTGCTTCGGCTAAGACCGCCTTTACCGCTTCAAGTTCAGCGCGGAAGGGTTCGGCTTGGCTCAACGGGAGCTCAAATCTGGCGATCGCGATCATTAGGCCAGCCTAGGGCGTTGGCAGATGGTAATGAAAATCATTTTCATTTGTGCTATCTTCACCATATGAACTTCGCTATCGGCTTGGCCGCCTTAACAGCCATTGCAACTGCAGCAGGTGGATTCCTCGCAATTAAATCAAAAGATCGCCTGCACTTAGTACTCGGTTTATCCGCCGGTCTATTGCTCGGGTTAGTCGCCTTTGATTTGCTGCCAGAAGTCTTTGCACTTGGCACACAAGAGATTTTTCACGCCCCAGCAGTATCAGTTGCACTGATTGGTGGATTCTTACTTCTCCACTTCTACGAACAACTCTTTGGTTCGCACGAACCAGCTGAATCAGATTACGGCCATGACCATAAACACACATCCAATGTCACTGGCGCACTTGGCGCACTTGCCATGGGTGGCCACGTTTTTCTAGATGGTCTCGCCCTTGGCGTCGCCTTCAAAGTTAGTTCCGATTTAGGTATAGCAGTATTTATTGCGCTTCTCGTACACGCATTTAGCGATGGCTTAAATACCGTTTCATTTTTAGTTAAGAGTGGTAAGTGGACTCGAAAAGGAATATGGCTACTTGGCGTTGATGCAATTGCTCGAGTAAGCGGTGCAGCGCTAGGAACTACTTTGGTGCTCGGGGATAACTTGATCGCGATCTATCTTGCAGTCTTCTCTGGAATCGTTATATACCTTGCGACTTCACATATTTTGCCCGAGGCACATTCGCGTCATTCTTCAAAGCTGACTATTCTCTCCACGATTCTCGGAGTCTTTATTATGTGGGGGCTAGTGAGTTACCTACACGGCGGAGATGTGCATTCACACGGTAGTCAGAACTCAATTCATGAAGAAGGCGATCATCACGATAAAGCAGGTCACGATGAATCTGGTCACGATAAAGCAGGTCACGATGAATCTGGTCACGATAAAGATGAGCACGATCACGATCACGATGAACCCAAGAATAAGTAATGTCTAGATCCAACCCAAGGGTTCTGAGCACCCTTGAGCGCGCTGGCGGATTTGCCAGCGCGCAGGAAATTTATAGATTAATGCAACGCGAAGGCGAAAGCATTGGTCTAACAACTGTCTATCGCGCGCTGCAGAGTTTGGTAAACGACAAGATCGTTGATGTTCTGCGCCGCGATGATGGCGAAGCTATTTACCGTTTATGTGGTGAAGCCCACCACCATCACCTAGTCTGCAAAGGCTGTGGCGATACCGTTGAAATTGAAGGTGGCGCGATTGAAAAGTGGGCAAAGATGATGGCTGAAGAACATGGCTTCCGCGATATTGGCCATACTGCAGAGATCTTTGGTCTCTGCGCCAAGTGCTAAGCCTTCCCAAACCGCCTATCGCGCTCTGAATAAATCTCAATCGCTTTCCAAAGTTGCTTTGGCGTCATATCTGGCCAGAGCACATCCATAAAGACAAATTCGGCGTAGACCGATTGCCAAGGTAGGAAATTACTGGTGCGCTGCTCCCCCGATGAACGCAAGAAGAGATCAACATCGCGCATCTTGGGTGAGTAAAGATATTTCTCAATAGTTTTTTCAGTTATTGCTTCCGGCTTTAACTTGCCACGTTTCACATCTCGAGCAAGAGCAGTTGTGGCATCTACTAATTCGGATCTACCGCCGTAGTTAACACACATATTTAAAGTTAAAGTCTTATTTTTCTTAGTTAACTCTTCGGCTTCTTCAAGTTCTGAAATCACCGATTTCCATAGCCTTTGTGGGCGACCGATCCATTGAATTTTCACACCCATCTCATTTAAACGATCACGGCGCTTGCGCAAGACATCGCGGCTATAACCCATCAGGAATTTAACTTCTTCTGGGGTGCGCTTCCAGTTTTCCGTGGAAAAGGCATACGCACTTAACTCTTTGACGCCAAAACCGATCGCTGCTTCGACCAAATCGAAGAGAACTTTCTCACCTGCTTCATGTCCTGCGGTACGCGCTAATCCGCGATCCTTTGCCCAACGACCATTTCCATCCATCACTATTGCGATATGTTCTGGAACTTCAATCTTCTTACTCAACTTTTAAACTCTCTCCACGATCGGCAGGCTGCGCAGCCCGCGTTCCAAGTGCCATTGTAAGTAAGCGATTACCAAACCACTAGCCTCTCGACGATTACGCGCATCACTCGCTTGGGCGACTTCCCAATCACCGCTTAATAAAGCACCCAACAACTCAAGTGTTTCGGGTGCTGGTGTAGCGCAAGCCGATGGGCGACATTCGTTACAGACCGAACCTCCGCCGACTAGCGAGAAGTAACGGTGTGGACCTGGTTTTTCACAACGCGAACAATTAGATGTTGATGGCGCATAACCACCAATGGCTAAAGAACGAAGTAGAAATGCATCGAGAATTAGGGATGCGTCGTAACGATTCTCAGCGAGTGCTTTCATTCCACCTACAACGAGCTGAAATTCTTGCAGCGCTGGTTCGTACTCTTGCGATGTAAATCGTTCTGCTGTCTCTAAAATTGCAGCGGCAATAGTCCAGCGCTGGTAATCCTCAGTTAACGCTTCGCCGTAATTATTGATCGCTTCAACTTGGGTGATCGTGTCAAAGGTGCGTCCTTTGTGAAGTTGAATATCAACGTGGCTACCTGGTTCAAGGCGCGCGCCAAATTTAGACATGGTGCGCCGAACGCCTTTAGCAACGCCGCGGACGCGACCGTGTTCGCGGGTTAAGAGCGTGATGATGCGATCTGCCTCACCCAGCTTCTGGGTGCGCAAAATAATTGCTTCGTCACGATAGAGGCTCACAAAGGTAAAGGTAGTCAGCGGATAGCGCGATTTATTGCAGACACGACCGCTTTAAGTGCAGCAGTTGTGGTGTTTGGGTCAATTCCGACCCCCCAGAAAACTTCGCTACCAATTGAGCACTCTAAATAGGCGGCAGCCGATGCATCACCGCCGGCAGAAAGAGCGTGTTCGTAATAATCAAGTACGCGAACATCTACCCCGTAAGTCTGCAAGATATTGCAGAACGCAGCGATTGGTCCATTTCCTTGTCCGACTAACTCTTTCATTTCGCCACGATCTAAAATCTTCACAGTTAAATGAACATCTTCGCCAAGCACCGAACTTTGTGAAAGTCCCTTTAATCTAAATCTTCCCCACGGAGCTGATTCAGTTGGCAGGTATTCATCTTCGAAGATATTCCACATTGCACTTGCTGTGATTTCTCCGCCTTCTGAATCAGTCTTTGCTTGGACTACTCGGCTAAATTCAATTTGATGGCGACGTGGCAGATCCAGATGATGTTCATTCTTCATTAAGTAAGCAACGCCACCCTTGCCTGATTGTGAGTTAACGCGGATGACTGCTTCATAAGAACGGCCGATATCTTTCGGATCAATCGGCAAGTAAGGAATTGCCCACGTAAATTTGTCTTTATCAACGCCAGCGGCTTTGGCATCTCTTTCTAGATGCTCAAAGCCTTTCTTTATTGCATCTTGGTGTGAGCCGGAGAAAGCGGTAAAGACCAAATCTCCGCCATAAGGATGGCGCTCTGGCACGCGCAATTGATTGGCATATTCGACGGTGCGGCGGATCTGATCGATATCTGAGAAATCAATCATTGGATCGATACCGTGAGAAACCAAGTTCATTCCAAGGGTAACCAGGCATACATTTCCGGTTCGCTCGCCGTTGCCGAAAAGCGTACCTTCAATGCGGTCAGCACCAGCTAAATAACCAAGTTCTGCAGCTGCAACACCAGTACCACGATCATTATGTGGATGCAGAGAAACTATGACGCTTTCGCGATTTTCTAGATTTCGGCACATCCATTCAATTGAATCTGCATAAACATTTGGGGTTGCCATTTCAACTGTTGCTGGCAGATTCATAATTGTCTTCCACTGTGGAGTCGGCTTCCAGATCGCGTTTACCGCGTTGCAAACTTCCACCGCAAATTCCAACTCAGTGCCAGTGTAAGACTCAGGAGAGTATTCAAAAGAAACTTTAGTGCCAGGAACTTCGGAGATTAAATCTAGGCATAACTGCGCACCATCGGTGGCGATTTTCTTGATTCCATCTTTATCAAGACCAAAAACAACCCGACGCTGCAGAGTAGATGTTGAGTTATAAAGGTGAACAATCGCTTGCTTCGACCCTTTTATGGCTTCATAAGTACGGCGGATTAAGGGTTCGCGCGCTTGGGTAAGCACCTGAATCACAACATCATCAGGAATCAATCCATCTTCGATTATCTTGCGGACAAAATCAAAATCAGTCTGCGATGCAGATGGAAATCCAACTTCGATTTCTTTGTAACCCATTTCCACAAGGAGTTTAAACATGGCCAATTTGCGTGGCGTATCCATGGGATCAATTAGCGCTTGATTGCCATCGCGTAGATCAACTGAGCACCATTGTGGAGCTTTGCTCATTTGCTTCGTCGGCCAGGTGCGGTCCGTTAAATCAACAGGTATAAATGAGGAATAACGATGCACCGGCATCTGCGATGGTTTTTGTTCAGGGAAATTATTTTCTAATGACATTTACTTAACTCCTAATTTTTGGGTTTTGTCGGGTTTTACCGGTGCGACAAACCCCGCGGCGAGGGGACCGGTTACTTGGCCCCGCCACGGCAGCGAAGGAGGAGGCTGCGA
>Ga0315899_10001290_pt1 | contig 28761 bp, 21 predicted proteins | sample LakEriMetagenome_2_FD_203518 | JGI IMG/M metagenome (GOLD analysis project Ga0315899, IMG submission 203518) | Freshwater fungal communities from buoy surface, Lake Erie, Ohio, United States - Buoy 4 MA112 | ecosystem: Environmental > Aquatic > Freshwater > Lake | place: USA: Lake Erie, Ohio... | reverse complement strand
CGCGGCGGGGCGGCTCGCGGTGGAGGCGACGGGCGGCGCGGGCGAAGGGCCCGCGGGCGTCGCGGTGAACGGGCACGTCGCGATCGCCGGCTTCGAGTCGGTCGCGATCGACGCCCGGCGATCCGAACGCGGGGCCGGCCGCATCGGGCTGGACGGTGCGGGCAGCCTGCGCACCGACCGCGACCTGACGCTGCGCGGCGACGCCGTCGTCGGCGCACCGGCGGCCGACTTCGCGATCCGGGCCGGCGGCACGCTCGCGACCCGTCCGAACGACGGGGCGCCGGGCGCTCCGGTCGAGGCCGGACCCGGTGCGCGGATCGACGCGAGCGCCGCCCGCATCGACCACGCAGGCGCGCTGCGCGCGCCGTCGGGCACGCTGAACCTGCGTGCCGAGGGCGGTGCCGCGACCGACGGCGTGGTGCTGCGCCCGGGGTCGGTGCTCGACGCCTCCGGCGCGACCGCTCGAGTGTTCGAGCAGACCCTGCAGGCGAGCGGCGGGCGCGTCGACGTGTCGGCGGCACGGGGCGGGGTCCGCGCGGAGCCGGGTGCGTCGATCGACGTGGGCGCGCCCGCGCGGGCGGGCGACGTCGAGGGCGGCGCCGTGCGCCTGGCCGCACCGCAGGGCACGGTGGACGTCGCGGCGGGCACGCTGCGCGGCGGGCCGGCCGGTACGCCGCCGAGCGCGGCGGGCGCCGCGCTGCAGGTCGACGCCGCCACGGTCTCGACCCCCGGGGCGCTGCTCGACGCGGCCTCGGCCGCGGGCTTCAACCGCTCGATCGTGATGCGCCAGCGCACGGGGGCCCTGGAGATCGGCGGCCCCGGTGCGCCGGTCGACATCCGGGCGGGCGAGGTGGACATCGCCGCCGACGCGGGCCGGCTCGGCGTCACCGGGCGCATCGGCGGGACCGGCGACGCGCCGTCGCAGGTCGCGCTGCGCTCGGGCGATCGCGTCTCGCTCGGCGCGGGCACGCTCGTCACCGCCGACGGCGGCGCGGACGGCAGCGCGACCGGCCGCGGCGGCCGCGTGCTGCTGTCGGGCGCGAACGGCGTCTCGCTCGCGCGCGACGCGCGGGTGGCGTCGGCGGCGTCGCCCGCGGGCGACGGGGGCCGTGTCGAGCTGCGCTTCGACGCGTCCGCGGCGGACCCGCTGCCTGCCGGGACGCCGCCCGGCGCGATCTCGGCGCCGGGCGGGCGGATCGAACTCACCGGCGTGCAGCGGATCGCCGCGGGCACGACGATCGGCACCGCCTCGCTCGCCGCCACGCGGGCCGCGTCCGCCGCGTTCGCGGCGCGTCGCGACGCGCTCGTCGCCCGGCTCGGCCTCGCGCCGGGCCAGGATGCGATCGCTCGCCCGGAATTGCTCTTCACCGGCTCGGGCGACGCCCCGCTCACCGTCTCCGACGCACTGAACCTCGCCGACTACCGCGTCGGCGGCCAGGCCGGGGTGCTGACGGTCCGCGCGATCGGCGACCTGGTGCTCGCGGGACGGACGATCCCGACGTCGCGGGGCCTGTCGGCGGTCGTCAGCGACGGCTTCGTCGACGGCGGCGCCCGCGCCGCGGCCCTCGCCGATCCCGAGTCGTGGTCGATGCGCTTCGTCGCCGGCGCCGACGCGCGCGCGGCCGACCCGCTCGCGGTGCGCGACGCAGCGGCGGGCGGCGATCTCGTGCTCGGCGCCGACCGCTCGCTGCGCACCGGCACAGGCTCCATCGCCCTCGCGGCCGCCCGCGACGTGCGGATCGGCGACCCGGCCGCCGCCGGCTCGGGCACCCGCGAGTCGGCCGTCTACACGGCCGGCCGGCCGGCCGCGCCGGTCGCCGGCTTCGACGCGCCGATCGCGCAGCAGCGCCCGGCCTACGGCACCGGCGGCGGCGACGTGACCGTCTCCGCGGGCCGCGACGTGATCGGCGCCGAGTCGGGGCAGCTGCCCGCGAACTGGCTGTTCCGCAGGGCCGAGATCGATGCGGCCGGACTCGTGCCGGTCCGCCAGGCCGACGGCAGCTACACCTACGCGGGGCCGACCTGGGGGCCGCGCGTCGACGCGTTCAGGCAGACCTTCGGCGCGCTCGGCGGCGGGTCGGTGTCGGTCGCGGCGGGCCGCGACGTGGTCGACGTCTCGGTCGCCGTGCCGACGAACGCGCGCACCGCCGGCCCGACCGACCGGCCCGACGCCGCGGTCGGACGCCTGACGAGCACCGTGCTCGGCGGCGGCGGCGCGCGCGTCGAGGCGGGGCGCGACGTCTCCAGCGGATCCGTGATGCTGCAGCGGGGCGCCGGCGTCGTCCGGGCCGGTCGCGACGTCACCGCCGGCCGCGACACGTTCGGCACGGTCGTGGGCACGGTCGCCGCGCTCGGCGACGCGTCGCTGACGATCGAGGCGGCCGGCTCGGCGCGCCTCGACCGCGCCGTCGATCCGACGATGCTGCCGCAGCCTTCGGGCGCGGCGCGCACGTACTTCTCGACCCAGGGCGACGCGACGCGGCTCGTGCTGCGCTCGACGGGCGGAGACGCCGCGCTGCGCAGCGACGACGGCGGCGGCGTGTCGCTGCTGTCGGCCTCGGGGCTGTCGACGCTGACCGGGGATGCCGCGCTCGGCGCGGCGTTCGGGCCGCACACGTTGTCGATCGAGGCGCTCGCGCGCGACGTGATCGTGCAGAACGTCGACGTGAGGCTCGCGCCGCATCCGCGCGGCGACCTGCGGCTGATCGCGGCCGGGTCGGTGCGCGGCGAGGCGGCGGGCGGCATCGCGCCGGCCATCGCGATGCTCGACTACGACCCGGCGGTCCTGTTCTCACCGCGCGCGCCCGTCCCCGAGGCCGCGCTCGACGCGGCCGTGCCCTTCGTGCGGGTGACCGGCGCCGCACGCGCGGGCGCCGCCTCGCCGCTCCACGCGGGCGATGCGACGCCCGCGCGGATCCTCGCGGGCTCGGGCGACGTGCGGTTCGACGGGTCGACCGAGACCGCGTGGCGCATCGAGCTCGCCAAGCCGGCCGACGTGCGGGCCGGGCGCGACGTGTCGAACCTCGCGCTCGACGCGAAGCACCCGTCCGCCGACGACCGCAGCCGCGTCCAGGCCGGGCGCGACATCGTCAACCCGGTGCCGCGCACCGCCGCGAACGAGATCGCGACCGGCGGCTCGCGCGTGCGGGTCGGCGGCGCGGGCCTCGTCGAGCTGATCGCCGGCCGCGACATCCGCCTGGGCTCCGGCTCGGGGGTCGAGTCGCGGGGCAACCTCGACGATCCGGCGCTGCCCGGTCGCGGCGCGTCGATCGTGCTCGTCGCCGGCCTGCCCGACGGCCCGGACTACCGCGCCTTCCTCGACGCCTACGTCGCGCCCGGCGCGCCGCGCGGCCGCGGCTACGCGGCCGAGCTCGAGGCGCTGCTGCGCGCCTCGGGCGTCCCCGTCGACGGCCTCGATCCGGCCGCCCGCTGGGCGGCGTTCGCGGCGCTGCCCGAGGCACGCCGCGAGGCCTTCGCGCGCCAGGTGTTCTTCCTCGAGGTGCGCGACGCCGGCCGCGCGGCGGCCGATCCGTCGAGCCCGACCTCGGGCGACTATCAGAAGGCCTACGACGCGATCGCGACACTCTTCCCCAAGGACGGCGCCGGCAACATCGAGCTGGCGTTCACGCGGGTACGCAGCGAGCGCGGCGGCGACGTGCAGCTGCTCTCGCCCGGCGCAGTGTGCCGCGGCGCTGCGGGCGACTGCGCGCCGGGCGACGGCGGCACCTTCGTCGGCAACATCGTCGCCGGCCTGCTGACGCCGCAGCCGATCCGCTCGCCGTTCCAGCTCGCCCCGACCGACTTCGGCGTGCTGACCCTCGGCGGCGGCAACGTCCAGGCGATCACCGGCAACGACTTCTCGGTCAACCAGTCCAGGGTGTTCACGGTCGCGGGCGGCGACATCCTGCTGTGGTCGTCGCTCGGCGACATCGACGCCGGTCGAGGCTCGCGCACCGCGATCGCCTCGCCGCCGCCGGTGGTCACGGTCGACGCGCAGGGCAACATCCGGGTGGAGGTGCCCGGGGCCGCGTCGGGCAGCGGCATCGGCACGCTGGTCACGCGAACGGACGTCCCGCCAGGCAGCGTCGACCTGTACGCGCCGAAGGGCGCGATCGACGCGGGCGAGGCGGGCATCCGGATCTCGGGCAGCGCGTTCCTCGGGGCGAACGAGGTGCGCAACGCCGGCGCGATCTCCGCGGCGGGGCCGTCGGTCGGCGTGCCGAGCGCGAGCGCGAGCGCGAACGTGTCGCTCGCCTCGGCCGGCACGTCCGCCGCGAGTGCGACACGCGTCGCCTCGGACGTCGCCGAGCGCGAGGTCGGCGAATCGACATCGCGCCAGCGCACCGCCTCGCGGGTGTTGATCCTCGAGTTCCTCGGCTTCGGCGACGAGGGCGAGGAGGCGTGGCGGCGTCGCCAGCAGCGGGGTCGATGACCGTGCCGCGCCACGCGTCCCCATGCGCCGCCCGGCGCGCCGCCGATGGGCCGAACGGCTCCGCCGGATGGGGCCGTTCGCGTCCATCGGGCGATCCGCGGCCGCGCTCGGCCCGAGGTGTCAGCGGCGGGCAATCCGGCCCGTCGATCCTCTCGCGATTCACGGAGTCCCGATGATGCTCGTCCGCGTCCTTCTCGCCCTCGCGATCGCGCTGGGTGCCGTCTCGGCCCACGCCCAGTTCGACGACTGGAAGCAGCGTTCGCGGTTCGCGATCGACACGACCGCCACGGGCGTGCCGGTGAAGTCGGCGCTGCAGCAGTTCGTCGTGCCCGTGCGACTGCACACCGGCAACTTCGACTTCAGGAGCGCGCGTCCCGACGGTGCGGACCTGCGCTTCGTCGCCGCCGACGGCAAGACCGCGCTGGTGCATCGCCTCGAGTCCTTCGACCCCACCAACGAGCTCGCGGTCGCCTGGGTCCAGCTCCCGACGCTCGCGCCCGGTGCCAAGGACTCGGCGATCTACGTGCTCTCGGGCAACCCGAAGGCCGAAGCGCCGTCGACGGCTCCGCTGCACGACGCGAGGACGCAGCTCGCGCTGCACTTCGGCGCGCAGCTGCGCAACGAGGCGGGCGACGGCGTCACCGTCGAGGCGCCCGGTGCGGTGCCCGAGCCGCTCGGCATCGCCGGCGCCGCGCTCAGGCTCGGTCCCGGCGGCCGCCTGACGGCGGAGGGCGCCGGCCTGCGCTTCGGTGCCGACGGCACCACGCTGATGGCCTGGGTCCGGCCCGGCGCGGCCGACGCGACCGGCCGGCTGCTCACGATGCGCGGCACGAGCGGATTCCTCGTTGAGGTCTCGCTCGCGCGAGGGATCCCGACGCTGTCGGTGACCGGCGGCACGCCGGCCGCGGGCGCCCCGAGCCCGGGCGCCGCCCCCGCGCAGCGCGGCGCGCCCGTGCCGCTCACCGCGTCGGGCACCGCGCCCCTCGCCGCCGCCCAGTGGCGCCACCTCGCGGTCGTCGCCGGGGAGCGGGTGGCGCTCTTCGTCGACGGCGCCGAGGTCGCCGCGGTCCCGGTGCGCGTGGGCGACCAGCCGCTCGCGCTGGCGCTCGGCGGCGGCGCGGCCGTCGACGTCGACGAGCTCACCGTCGCGGGCGTCGCACGCTCGCCGGAGTACCTGCGCACGAGCTTCGCCTCGCAGGGACCGGAGGCCGCGCTGTTCGCGCTCGCGGACGAGGGCGGCGAGGCCAACTACATGGCGATCCTGATCGACAACCTGACCATCGACGGCGAGATCGCGATCTACGTGCTGGGCGCGATGTTCGTGGTCGCGGTGTGGGTGATCGTCGCGAAGGCGATCCAGCTGTCGCGGGCCGCGCGCGCGAACGCGCGCTTCATCGCCGCGTTCCGCCAGTCGGGCGACGAGGCGTTCCTCGCGCCCGCGTTCGGCACGCCGTCGATCGGCGCGGCCGCGACCACGACGCGCTTCGACGGCTCGCCGCTGTACGCGATGTTCCAGGCCGCTTCGCAGCAGGTCCGGCAGCGGGTGTCGGGCGGCTCGACCGATCCGTCGGACCACCGCGGCGCGTTCGGCGACAAGGCGATGAACTCGATCCGTGCCGCGATCGACGCGACCGCGGTTCGGGAGACGAACCGGCTCAACCGGCTGATCGTGCTGCTGACGATCGCGATCTCGGGCGGTCCGTTCATCGGCCTGCTCGGCACCGTGGTCGGCGTGATGATCACCTTCGCCGCGATCGCGGCGATCGGCGACGTCAACATCAACTCGATCGCGCCCGGCATCGCGGCGGCGCTGCTCGCGACCGTCGCGGGGCTCGTGGTCGCGATCCCGGCGCTGTTCGCCTACAACTGGCTCGCCTCGCGCATCAAGGAGCTGACGAGCGAGATGGCGATCTTCGGCGACGAGCTCGTCAGCCGCATCGCCGAAGCCTTCGAGCGCTGACGGAGGACACATCGTGCAGGTCCAGTCCGACAACAAGCCGTACGACGACATCAACGTCACGCCGATGCTCGACCTGGCGTACGTGCTGCTCGTGATCTTCATCATCATGACCACCGCCTCGGTCCAGGGCATCAAGGTCAACCTGCCGAAGGCGAGCAACACGCCGAGCCTCGCCAAGCCGAAGACGAAGGCGATCACGATCAACGAGACCGGCCAGGTGTTCCTGGACGCCTACCCGGTCACGCTGGCCGAGCTCGAGTCCCGCCTCGCGCAGCTGAGGGCCGCCGATCCCGAGCTGCCGGTCGTCGTCAAGGGCGACGCGCGCGTGCAGTACGAGAAGGTGATCGAGGTGCTCGATCTCGTCGGGCGGCTGGAGATCACGCAGCTCGGGCTGGTCACGCAGCGCCTCACCAAGTGAACGGGGTGGGGCGATGAGCGGACCGCCGGCTGGCGGCGAGGCCGGAGCCGTCGCCTCGCGTCGCGGGCGGCTCGCGGCGATCGGCGCGGGCGTGGTGCTCGCGGCGGCCGTCGTCGCCTGGCTCGTGCTGCGCGACGACGGACCGCAGCCGCCGAAGAAGCCGACCGCCCAGCAGATCCAGCTGGTGCGGCCGGCCACGCCGCCGCCGCCGCCACCGAAGCCGCCGGAGCGTCCCCCGGAGCCGCCGCGCGTGAAGGAGCAGGTCAAGCTCGACACGCCGAAGCCCCAGGAGCCGCCCAAGCCGGCCGAGGCACCGCCGCCCGCGGCGCGCCTGGGCGTCGATGCCGCGGGCAGCGGCCAGGGCGACGGGTTCGGGCTCGCGGCCAATCCCGGCGGACGCGACCTCACCGCCAGCCCGCCGACGATCGGCGGCGGCGGCGGCAGCGGCGCGACGGGCCCGATCGGCCGCGCGCAGTACGCGTTCTACCGCGACGTCGTGACGCGGCACGTCAACGAGCAGCTGAACCGGATCGGCGAGCTCAAGACCACCGACGGCCAGATCGCGGTGCTCGTGTGGATCGACCGCGGCGGCCGCATCGAGCGCGTCGACCTGCGCGACGCGAGCGACACCCAGTCGGACCTGATCCGCCGCGCGCTGCTCGGGGCGGGTCCCATGCGCGAGGCGCCGCCTTCGACGATGCCGCAGCCCGTGTGGGTGCTGGTCAACCTGCGCGAGCTCGGATGAACCCTCCTCCATACGGATCTCCCATGCACCCCACACCCCACCGACTGCGATGGGTCGCGCACGCGGGCATCGCCCTCGGCGTCGCGACCTTCGCGCTCGGCGTCCGCGCGGACGAGCGCGCGGAGCTCGAGCAGCTGCGCGAGGCGCTCGCCGAGACCGTGCGCGCCCTGCGCGAGGAAGGCCTGCTGTCGCGCGAGCGCGCGGACGCGCTGCTGCGGCGCGCCACGCCTGCGCCCCGGCCCGCCGGCACCGCCGCCGCCACGGCGCCGTCGTCCGCATCGTCCCCTGCGCCCGCCGCCGCGAACGCCGCCCCCGCATCGCCGGTCACCGGTCCGGGCGTGCGCGATCCGCGACCGGCCGCCGAGCGCGAGCCGGTGCGCGTGCAGTACGTCCCCGAGCAGGTGCGGCGCGAGCTCAAGGCGCAGCTCAAGGCCGAGGTGCTCGAGCAGGCCCGCGCGGAGCGCTGGGGCGAGCCGGGCACGCTCCCCGACTGGATGCGGCGCCTGAACTTCGAGGCCGAGCTGCGGCTGCGGCAGCAGTTCGACCTCTACGGCGACGGCAACGCGCCGGCGTCGGTGCTGTTCGACGACAGCTTCGCGGGCGGGCAGTTCGCCACCAACTTCGCCGACGTCACGAACACCAGCGAGGACCGCACGCGGCTGCGGCTGCGCGCCCGCTTCGGCGTGTCCTCGCAGATCGCGGACGACTGGACCGGCGCGCTGCGGCTGTCGACCGGCACCCTGGTCGGGCCCGTGTCCACGTCGAGCACCGCGGGCGATCCCTCCGACCGGTACGGCATCAAGCTCGACCGAGCGTTCCTGCGCTGGGCGCCGGCGCCATGGGCGTCGGTCACCGCGGGGCGCGGCCCGAACCCCTTCTTCTCGTCCGAGGCGCAGTTCGCGCCCGACCTCGGCTTCGACGGCGTGTCGACGACGCTCGGCGCGGAGTTCGCGCCCGGCTGGCGAGCCTTCGGCACGGCGGGCTGGTTCGCGCTGCGCGAGAACTCGCTCGGCGCCGACCGCTCGCTGCTCGGCACCCAGCTCGGCGCGAGCTGGCGGCCGGCCGGCTCGCGCTTCTCCGGCCGCCTCGCGTTCGCGCGCTACGACTATCGCAACGCCGAGGGCACGAGCGACACGACGAACTTCGGCACGCCGCTCTATGCGCTCACCGAGTACGAGCGCGGCTACCGGCAGAAGGGCAACACGCTGTTCCGGATCAACAACGCGCCGCAGGACACCTCGTCGAGCCGCTACGGCCTCGCGTCGAAGTTCGAGGTCGACGCGATCACCGCGTCGTTCGACTTCACGCACTTCGATCCGGTGACGATCAACTACACGTTCGAGTACCTGCGCAACCGCGGCTGGAACGAGGCCGACATCGCCGATCGCACCGGGGGCTCGATCCCGAAGCTGACGCGCGGGCTGTACCACCGGATCGGCATCGGCCAGTCCGTGATCCGCAAGCGCCACGACTGGCAGTTCTGGCTGTCGTGGCGCGACGTCGGCGCCGACGCGACCTTGGACGCGCTGACCGACCCCGAGTTCATGCTCGGTGGCACCAACGTGCGCGGCTACTCGATCGGCTTCAACTACGGCCTGGAGCCGAGGCTCGTCGGCGGGCTGCGCTGGTACTCGGGCAGGCAGGCGGCCAGCGCGCCGTACGCCGCCGGGCTGCCCTATGCGCTCGACGTGCTGCAGATCGAGCTGAACGGGAGGTTCTGATGCACGTGCCGACGATCGCCCTGCGGGCCGCGCTGGTCGCGGCGCTCTCGACGACCGTGCCGGGCGCCTTCGCGCAGGCGCCCAAGGACGGCGCGGCCCGGCAGGCCGAGCAGCTGCGCCGCATGCAGCAGCAGCAGCAGCAGCTCCAGCAGGAGCTGTCGCGGCTCTCCGCCGAGAACTCGAACCTCGCCGCGCAGAAGTCGAGCCTCGAAGGCGACCTGGCGGCGGCCCGCGCGGCCCGGGACCGGACGGGCGCCGCGCTGCGCCAGGGCGACACGCGGATCGCCGCCGTGCGTCGCGACCTCGAGGCCGCGGACGCTCGCGCGACCTCGCTCGCCGCCGAGCTCGAGCAGGCGCGCCGCGACCTGAAGGCCGCCACGGAGCGCGTGGCCGCGACCGACCGGGCACTGGGCGCGGCACGGGAGGACGGCGCGCTCGCCAAGGCGGTCCTCGCGGCCCGCGACGACGCGCTGCGTCGCAGCGTCGCGCTCGAGCGCACGCGCGGCACCGAGCTCGAGCAGTGCCGCGAGCACAACGGCGCGCTCGCGCTGCTGTCCTCGGAGCTGCTCGCCGCGATCGATCGCGGCGGCCTCGGCACCGCGCTCGTCGGAACCGAACCCTTCAACGGGTTCAAGCGCGTGCGGATCGAATCGCTGATGCAGGACTACCGCGACCGCGTCGCGGACAACCGGCTCGCCGAACCGAAGCGCTGACGGCCGGCGCGACGCGCTCGCGCCGCGGACCGATCGGCTCCCCGCATTGATCCGCTCGCATCAACGCGCCCCCGCGACGCACGGTCGCGGGGCCGGGCGGTCACAGCATCGCAAAGCGTGATCGCGAACCTGTGTCGGACCGATCTGCCTGGCTCTCCTCCATCCCTCCTTCCGACAGGAAAGGTCCTCCGATGACAGTGCGCTTTCCCCGCGCGCGCCGTGCGCCGCGCATCGCCGCCTGCGTCCTCGCCGCGTCCGTCCTCGCCGCGTGCGGCGGCGGGTCCGAGGCCCCCAAGACGACGCAGGCGGTGGCGCGCGTGAACGACCGCGAGATCTCGGTCCACCAGGTCAACCTGATGGCGCAGCGGCTGCCGGGGAACCTGCCCGCCGAGCGCATCGCCGAGGCGCGCCGCGCGATCGTCAACGGGCTCGTCGAGCAGGAGACGCTGGTGCAGTACGCGACCGAGCACAAGCTCGATCGCGAGGCGCAGACGATGCAGCAGATCGAGGCGGCGCGCCGCGAGGTCCTGGCCCGGGTCGCGCTCGAGCGGCTCGGCGCGCAGAGCCCGCGGCCGACCTCGGACGAGGTGCAGGAGTACTTCGACAAGAACCCGGGCCTGTTCGCCAAGCGCCGCGTCTACCGCTTCGACGAGATCGTGTTGCCGGGCGTGCCGGTCGAATGGGCGGCGATCGAGAAGCAGATCGCGTCGGCGCGATCGCTGCGGGAGGTGTCGACGGCGCTGCGCGCGCGCGGCATCGATCCGCCGGTCACGCAGGGCGTCGTGCGCGCCACCGAGGCGCTGCCGATGAACCTCCTCGCGAGCTTCGCGCAGAAGAAGCCGGGCGAGATCGTCGTCTGGCGCCAGCCGCCGCGGATGATCATCGGGCAGGTCGTCGACGCGCGCGACGCGCCGGTCGATGCCGCGCGCGCGCAGCCGGTCATCGAGCAGGCGCTCGCGGTGCGCAAGCGGCAGGAGACGGTCGCGGCCGAGGTGAAGAAGCTCTCCGAGGCCGCCAAGGTCTCGTACCTCGGCGAGTTCGCGCAGGCCGCGCCCGCGGCCCAGACGTCGGGCGCGCCGGCGCCGGTCGACGCGGCCGCGGTGGTCGAGCAGGCGCTCGGCAAGGGCGCCGCCGGCCTGAAGAAGTGAGCACGGAACGACTGCGGAGGACGCCGAGATGAACCTGTCGTCGCGCTGGCCCGCGCTCGCCTGGGCCCTGCTCTTCGTCGTGTCCCTGCTGCGGCCGGCCGTCGCGGCGCCCGCGGACCTCGCCGACTACCGGCTCGGCCCGGGCGACGTCGTCCGCATCCAGGTGTTCCAGAACACCGACCTGACGACCGAGGCGCGCGTGTCGGAGTCGGGACAGATCTCGTTCCCGCTCCTCGGCACGCTGCGCGTCGGCGACCAGACGCCCGGGGAGGTCGAGCGCACCATCGCGACCCGGCTCAGGGACGGCGGCTTCATGCAGCGAGCGCAGGTCACGCTGAACGTGCTGCAGTTCCGCAGCCAGCAGGTGTCCGTGCTCGGCAGCGTCAACAAGCCCGGGCGCTATCCCCTGGAGACCCGCGGCACGCGGCTGACCGAGATCCTCGCGACCGCGGGCGGCATCATGCCCGGCGGCTCGGACACGCTGGTGCTGTTGCGCCGCGCGGGCGACAAGGTGATGCGCTTCGAGGTCGACGTGCCGAGCCTGTACCTGAGCCAGCCCGGCGAGCGCGACATGGAGGTGCAGGGCGGCGACTCGATCTACGTGCACCGCGCGCCGGTCTACTACGTGTTCGGGCAGGTGCAGCGGCCCGGCCAGTTCACGCTCGAGCGCAACATGAACGTGCGCCAGGCGCTCGCCAAGGGCGGCGGCTTCACGATGCGGGCGCGCGAGAACGCGGTGGTGATCCGCCGCACCGGCGAGGACGGGCGTCCGGTCGAGACGGTCGCCGGGCTCGACGAGCCGGTGCGCCCGGACGACCAGATCTACGTGCGCGAAAGCCTGTTCTGAAGGTCCCCGGCCGATGGATGCCTCGATCCGCTCGCTGCCGATCGGCTCGACCTCGCGGTCGCTCACGGAAGCCGCCGGTGCGCTGCTCGACCCGGCGCTGATCGTGGCCACGCTCGCGGCCTGCACCTGGGCGCACGGCGACGCGTTCGATGCGCCGGAGATGCTGCTGTCGGTGCTGGTGTTCGCGCTGACCTTCCCCTCCCCGGTGCGCGGCTTCACCGCGCCGTCCGCGCTCGCGCGCGAGGTCTTCTCGACCTGGGCGACGGTCAGCTTCGTGTTGCTCTTCTTCGGGTATGCGGGCCGCTTCTTCGGACACTACGATCCGCGTTCGCTCATCTCGTGGGCGCTGGCCACCCCGGTCACGCTGTTCGTCGGCCACCTCGCCTACGACCGTGCGGCCTGCCGGATCGCGGCCGAGCGCGGCCGGCGCGCGGTGATCGTCGGCGTGAACCCGGTGGGCCGCTCGCTGCGCACCCGCATGGAGCGTGCGAGCCACCTCGGGCTGCACTTCGTCGGCTTCTTCGACGACCGCGCGCCCGAGCGGCTCGACGAGGCCGCGCCGCCGGCGCTGTCGGGCCGCCTCGCCGAGCTGCCGTCCTTCGTGCAGGAGCGCGGCATCGAGGTGATCTACATCACGCTGCCGATGTCCAGCCAGCCGCGGATCCTCGAGCTGCTCCACGGACTGCGCGACACCACCGCGTCGATCTACTTCGCGCCCGACATGACGATGTTCGACCTGATCCAGGCCCGCGTCGGCGAGGTCGACGGCCTGCCGGTGCTCGCCGTGTGCGAGTCGCCGTTCCACGGCGTGCAGGGCGCGCTCAAGCGGCTGATCGACGTGGCGGTCGCCGGCGCCGGCCTGCTCGTGCTCTCGCCGCTGCTGCTCGCGGTGGCGATCGCGATCCGCCTCGAGTCGCCCGGCCCGGTGATCTTCCGACAGCGCCGCTACGGGCTCGATGGCCGCGACATCGTCGTCTGGAAGTTCCGCTCGATGCGCGTCACCGAGGACGGCGCGACGACCTACCGCCAGGTCGAGCGCGGCGACCCGCGCGTCACGCGGATCGGCCGGATCATCCGCGCGACCTCGATCGACGAGCTGCCGCAGCTCGTCAACGTGCTGCAGGGGCGCATGTCGCTGGTGGGGCCGCGCCCGCACGCGGTCGCCGTCAACGAGCGCTACCGCAAGCTGATCTCCGGCTACATGATCCGCCACAAGGTCCGCCCGGGCATCACCGGCTGGGCACAGGTCAACGGGCACCGGGGCGGCGACGACATCGAACAGATGCGCAAGCGCATCGAGCACGACCTCGAGTACCTGCGCAACTGGTCGCTGCGCCTCGACCTGACGATCCTCGCGCGCACCGCGCTCACCGTGCTGCGCGATGCCAAGGCGTACTGACCGTGGACCGGCCGCGTCGTCGCGCGCAGCGTCCTTCGGGGGCGAGGGCGTCGCACGGCGCCTCGCGGCGGCCGTCGCGCTGGCGCTGTCGTGCGGCGGCGCGCACGCGATCGGCGGCGACGACCTGCGCGCCCGGGTGGGCTATTCGCTGCTGTTCGACTCGAACCTGTTCCGCCTGCCGGAGGACACGATCGTGCCCGGCGTGACGTCCCGGTCCGAGATGGTGCGCGCGCTGAGCGGCGGGTTCGACTTCGATCGCAGCTGGTCGGCGCAGCAGTTCCGCGCCTCGGTCGGCCTGCGCGACAACCGCTACACCGAGTACCCCGGGCTCGACGGGCTCGACTACTCGGTCGCGCTCGGCTGGACACTGTTCAACGGGGACCGCAACTCGCTCGCGGTCGACGCGAGCCGCTCGCGTGCGACGCTGGGCTTCGCCGACGTCCGGATCCCCGGCCGGCCGGTGGTCGACACGAGCTCGCTCGCCGTGCGCGGCGCGCTCGAGATCGTGCCGCGCTGGTCGGCGCTCGCCGCGGCGGGCGTGACCTCGACCGAGAACGCGCCGGCCTCGCGCACGGTGCTCGACTACCGGCTGACCTTCGCGGAAGCGGGTGCGCGGCACGACTGGATGACCGGCAGCACCTTCGACTTCGTCTGGCGCCGCAGCTTCGCGGAGTTCCCGAACTCGGTGGCCGGCCTGGCGTTCGACAACGGCTACGACCAGGACGACGTCGGCGTGCGGATGACCTGGCGCATCAGCGAGGCCACGACGCTGTCGGGCCGCGCCGGACTTCAGCACCGCAGCTACCGCGATCCGCGCCGCGAATCGTTCACCGGCCCGGGGGTCTCGCTCACCGCCGACTGGCGCCCGCTCGGCTCGCTCGCGATCTCGTCGACGCTTCGCAGCGAGCTGTCGACGGCCGCCGAGATCAGCGCGACCTACGCCCAGCTGAACGGCCTGTCGACGGCCGCGACCTGGGCCGCGACCGGGAAGACCTCGGTGCGGGCCGGCATCGACCTGCTGCGCCGCGACTTCCGGGGCGACGCGGTCTCGGGCCTGGTCGGCGCGACCCGTCGCGACGACATCGTCGGCCTGTCGGTCGGCGTCGCCGTGCGGCCGTGGCGCACCCTCGAGCTCGGTGCCGACCTGCGCTGGGACCAGCGCGACTCGACCGTCCCGTCCTTCGACTTCACGGCGCGCACGCTGGTGCTGCGTGCCGGACTGGTGTTCTGACATGGCGCTCGAGCAGTTCCTCCGGATCCTCTGGGCGCGCCGCTGGGCGGCGCTCGCGGCCTTCGTCGCCTGCGTGGCGGCCGGCGTCGGCGGCACGATGCTCTGGCCGAAGAAGTACTCGGCGAGCGCGCAGGTGCTGCTCGACATGAAGGCGACCGACCCGGTGTCCGGGCTGCCCGGCGCCGCCGGCGCCTCGCCGGGCTACCTCGCGACCGAGCTCGACGTGGTGCGCAGCACGCGGGTCGCGCTGCGCGTCGTCGACGGGCTGCGCCTCGCGCAGAACGCGCAGCTGCGCGCCGACCACCAGCGCAGCGGCTCGGAGACGCCGCTGCGCGAGTGGATCGCCGAGCAGCTGGTCGCGCAGCTGAAGGTCCGACCGTCGCGCGACTCGACGGTGCTCGAGATCACCTATGCCGGGTCCGAGGCGAAGTTCGTCGCGATCGTCGCCAACGCGTTCGCGCGGGCCTACATCGACACCAGCCTCGAGCTGCGCGTCGAGCCCGCCCGGCAGCAGTCGGCCTGGTTCGACGAGCGCGCCAAGGCGCTGCGCGCGAACCTCGACGCCGCGCAGCGCCGTCTGTCCGAGTACCAGCGCAAGTACCGCATCGTGTCGATCGACGAGCGGCTCGACGTCGAGAACGGCCGGCTGCAGGAGCTGTCCACGCAGCTGGTCGCGCTGCAGGCGCTCTCCGCCGAGAGCGCCAAGCGCGCGTCGCTCGCGCGCACGGCGGCCGCCGGCGGCATCGCCGACCTCGCGACCGTGCCCGACGTGCTGCAGAGCGGCATCGTGGCCTCGCTCAAGACCGAGCTGGTCCGGCTGGAGTCCCGCCAGGCCGACGTCGCCGCCAACCTCGGGCGCAACCACCCGGACCACCTGAAGCTCTCGGAGGAGATCGGGGCGATGCGGCCGCGGCTCGAGCGCGAGATGCAGGCGGTCGCGTCGTCGCTCGGCCGCACCGCGCAGCTGAACGCGCAGCGCGAGGCCGAGGTGCAGGCCTCGCTCGAGCGCCAGCGCTCCAAGGTGCTCGAGCTCAAGGCGCGGCGCGACGAGTTCACCGTGCTCACCCGCGACGTCGAGGCGGCGCAGCGGGCCTTCGACGAGGTCTTCCAGCGCTCCTCGAAGGTCGGGCTGGAGAGCCTGCTGCGGCAGACGAACGCGCAGCTGCTCGACGCCGCGGTGCCGCCCTCGAACCCGACCTCGCCGATCCTGCTGGTCAACGCCATCGTATCGACGGTGCTCGGCGTGCTCGCCGCGGTCACGCTCGTGCTGCTGCTCGAGCTGCCCGACCGGCGCGTGCGCAGCGCCGCCGACGCCAGCTCGGCGACCGGCCTGCCGGTGCTCGGTATCGTCGGACGCGACGGCCGCTCCTGGATCCGGCGGTGGACGAGGCGCGCCGAGGTGCCCCGTCTGGCCGCGTACTGAACGAACCCGCCCCGATGAGCCGGATCGAACCCATGCTGCTCAGCCTCGACGCGCCGATCGGTGCCGCATCGCGCGGTGCCCACGCCGACCGACGCACGCCCCCCGGTGCAGAACGGGTCGGCGAGATCCTGGTGCGGCACGGTGCGCTCGACGCGCGCGCCGCGCTGCGCGTCGTCGAGCACCAGGCCGGCTCGGGCCAGCTGTTCGGCGAGGCGGCGGTCGCGCTGCGCCTCGTCAACGAGCGCGCGGTGGCCCGTGCGCTCGCCGAGCAGGCCGACGTGATGCTCGACCCGGGCGAGCTCGCCGCGGTCGCGCCGGAGGTGGTCGCCGCGCACCGGCCGTTCGGTGCGGTCGCCGAGCAGCTGCGCGCGCTGCGCACGCGGCTGCTGCTCGCGCCCGGGTCCGAGGCGGCGCCGGGCCGCGGGCGCGTGATCGCGGTCGTCAGCGCCGATCCCGGCGAGGGCCGCAGCTGGCTCGCGGCGAACCTCGCCGTGGTCTACGCGCAGCGCGGGCGGCGAACCGCGCTGGTCGACGCCGACCTGCGCGAGCCGCGCCAGCACCGGCTGTTCGGCCGGACCGGCGGCGACGGGCTCGCCGGCTGGCTCTCCGGCCGCACCGAGACCGGGCTGCAGCAGGTGCCCGGCGTGCGGCACCTCGAGCTGCTGCCGGCCGGGCACCGTCCGCCGAACCCGCAGGAACTGCTGGAGAGCGATGGGTTCGAGCGCACGGTGCGCGGCCTCGCCGCCTCGCACGACACGGTGCTGCTCGACACGCCGCCGGGGCGCCGGTGCGCCGACTTCGCCTTCGCGGCGAGCCTCGCCGACACGGTGCTTCTGCTCGTGCGGCGCGACCGGACGCGGACCGCGGCGGTGCGCGAGCTCGCCGCCCGTCTCGCCGAGCTGGGCCGACCGCCCGCCGGCATCGTCGTCAACGAACCACGGTGAACGCCATGGCTTCCGCCGCCTCTCCGAGGATCGCACTACCGCCCCTGCTGCCGGCGCTGCCGGTGATCGCGGGGCTGGTCGCGATGTACCTGCCCACCTTCATCGACGTCGCGCGGATCTACTGGGCCAACGAGCGCGGCACGGCCGGCCCGTTGATCCTCGCCATCTGCGGCTGGCTCGGCTGGCGGGTCAGGGGCCGGCTGCTCGCGCTGCCGGCCTCGGGCGCGCGCCCGCTGGCCGGGTCTGCCGTGCTGGGGGTCGGCCTCGCGTGCTACGCGCTCGGGCGCTCGCAGGAGTTCGCGCAGTTCGAGGTCGGCTCGCTGATCCTCGTGCTGGCCGGGCTGGTGCTCGGCACGCGCGGGCCCGCCGGGCTCCGGGCGACCTGGTTCCCGCTGCTGCACCTGATCTTCGTCGTGCCGCTGCCCGGATCGCTGCTCGATTCGATCCTGGTGCCGCTGAAGCAGCAGGTGTCGATCGCGGCCGAGGCGGTCATGTACGCGCTCGGCTTCCCGGTCGCCCGCACCGGCGTCGTGCTGTCGATCGGGCAGTACCAGCTGCTGATCGCGGACGCCTGCTCCGGACTCAGCTCGATGATCGCGCTGACGGGCGTCGGACTCGTCTACGTGCACGTCGCAGGGCACGCGAGCCTGGTCCGCAACGCGATCCTGGTCGCCGCCGTGCTGCCCATCGCGTTCGCGTCGAACCTCGCTCGCGTCTGCCTGCTGATGTGGGTCACGTGGCAGTTCGGCGACGCGGCCGGGCAGCGGTTCCACGACCTGGCGGGCTACTCGGAGATCGCGCTCGCCTTCGCGCTGTTCTTCGGGCTGGACTCGGCGCTGCACGGCGCCGCGAGGTTGTCGGGCCGCGCACCGGCGGGGCTGCGCACAGGGGTCCTGCGATGAAGCGGATCGGAGGATTGCCCTGGCTGTGGGGCCTGGCGATGCTCGCCGCGGTCGTGCTCGGAGAGCTGCTCGCGCCGCGGCACTCGATGCGACCCGCGGGGTCCGTGGACCTCGAGGCGACGATCCCGAAGCGCTTCGGAGACTGGACCTTCGTGCCGACGCCCTTCGTGCAGGTCGACCTCGCGGTCCGCCGCGACGACCAGGACGAGAGCGCGCAGGTCTACGACCAGGTGCTGATGCGGACCTACCGGAACGCCGCCGGCGACTCGGTGATGCTCGCGCTCGCCTGGGGGCGGCAGCAGCGGCAGGAGGTCAAGATCCATCGGCCGGAGCTGTGCTACGTGGCGCAGGGCTTCCGGATCGAGTCGAACCGCCCGATCGACGCGCTCGGCGACGGCACGATCGAGGGGCGCGCGATGCTCGCCGCGTCGACGCGGCGCTTCGAGCCGGTGGTCTACTGGGTCCGGATCGGCGACACGGTGTCGCGCAACCCGTGGCAGACGCGCTGGTACATCCTGCGCGAAGGCGTCGCCGGCCGCATCCCCGACGGCATCCTGGTGCGGACCTCGCAGGTGGTGCGCAGCGCCGACCGCAAGGAGGCCTCGGTCGCGCTCCAGCAGCGCTTCCTCGCGGACCTGCTCGCGGCGCTCCCGCCGGCGCAGCGGGCGCTGCTGGCGCCGACGGATCCGCCGCGGCTGGCCGCGGCGCGATGAGCGGCTCGCGCACCGTGCGACCGATGCCGTGGTGGTTCAGCCCGCGGGTGCTGACCTGGTGCGTCCTGCTGCCCACCTATGTCGGCCTGTGGGTCGCGAGCGAGCTGCTCGGCCTGAAGCTGTCGACCGCGAAGGGCTTCTCGTTCTTCCACGGCGAGGCGTTCCTGCACGGCCTCGCGGGCCTGCTCGCGCTGGGCTACGGCACGCTGCTGCCGGTACACCTGCTCGCGATCCGCGATCCCCGTCGACTGGGGCTGCGGCCTCCGGTGGGGTACATCTACTTCGTCGGCCTGCTCGCGGTCTTCGGATACGTGTGGTGGTTCCGGGACCTCGCGACCAATCCGTCGATCCTGCTCGATGCGCTGCGCAGCCCCACCTTCAGCTACCAGATGCGCGCCAGCATCGAGCGCAGCGCGGGCCTGGGCAGCCTCGCGACGCTCGGGCTCGCGTTCTTCGTGCTCGTCGCGCACCGCGCCTGGACGCTGCGCGAGCCGCTGCCCGGTCCGCTGCGCGCGCTCGCCGTGCTGCTGCTGCTGATGACGGTGTTCCGCGCCTTCGCGTGGGCCGAGCGCCTCGCGCTCTTCGAGGTGGCGGTGGTGCTCGCGCTGTTCGGCTTCGGGCACTCCGAGCGGGCCGGCCGCGGCACGCTCGGCGCGCTTCGGCCGCTCGTGCCGGCGGTCGCGATCGCGGCCGGCGTGCTCTTCTTCGGCATCGGCGAGTACTTCCGCTCGTGGGCCAGCCACTACTCGCAGCACGAGACCAGCTTCTGGACGTTCATCGGCCAGCGGCTGGTGAACTACTACTTCCAGGCGCTGAACACCGGCGCCGGGATGATCACCGTGCTCGAGTGGCCGAGCCTGCAGTTCGGCAACACCCTCGACTGGCTGCACCGCTTCCCGATCCTGCTCGGGCCGATCTTCCGGTACATCGTGGAGCTGCAGCCGACGTTCTACCTCGAGCGCTTCGGCGACCCCGAGTTCAACAATCCGTCGGGGCTGTTCGGCGTGCTCTACGACATGGGGCTCGCGCCCGCGATCCTGCTGCTCGCCGTGACCGGCCTGCTCGCGCAGAGCGCGTTCCGCGCGTTCCGCGAGCCGGACAACGTGCTGGGGATCTTCTTCCCGATCCTGTACCTGACCGTGATCGAGTTCTTCAGGTACTGGTACCTCGGCAACAGCCGCGCGTTCCTGTTCATCCTCGCGCTGGTCGGCGCGGCGATGCTCGCACGCGCGCCGGCGGGCGCGGCGGCACGGGCGGTGCTGCCGGGCGCGGCGCCGGCGATGTCGGGCGGCCTGCGATGAGCGTCGTGCGGTCGCGTCGCCGGGCCGTGCGCGCGCTGGCGCTGCCGCTGCTCGCCGTCCCGGCGGCGCACGCGGCGCCGGGGCCCGGACCGGCCGGCAGCCTGGCGGCGGCGCTCGCAGGGCTGTCGTCCCCGGACGCGGTCGTGTTCCTGCCGGCCGGCGAGCACCACTTCGACAATCCCCTGGTCGTGCGGCGGCGCTCGGGCACGCTGCGGCTGCTGTCGGGCGCGTGGCTGCTGCCTAGACGGGCGGTCGGCGGCGGGCTGCGCTTCGACGACTGCACCGACCTCGCGATCGAGGGGCTGCGCATCGAATGGCCGCAGGCCGATGGCGTCGCGCGTTCGCACCACGGCGCCGGGCTGATGCTGGTGACCTCGGCGAGGGTCGCGGTCCGCGACTGCGTGATCGTCGGCGCGCCCGGCGCCGGCCTGCACGTCGACACCTGCACGCAGGTGCTCGTCGAGCGGGTGCGCGTCGCGCGCACGCTCGCCGACGGCGTGCACTTCGCCAACTGTCGCGAGGTGGTCGCCCGCGACCTGCACACGCGCGACACCGGCGACGACGGCGTCGGATGCGTCGACTACGCGCACGCGCCGGCCGGCGGCGGCATCTCGCTGCGCGGGGTCGACGTCGAGGGCTCGCGGGCGCGCGGGATCGCGATCGCGGGCGCGAGCGACGTCGACATCGACGGCTTCACCGTGCGCCGAACCGCGTCGAGCGGCGTGCTGGTGGCCACCGACGTCCACTACCGGACCCGGCGACCGGCCCGCGTCGCGCTGCGCGACGGCGCGGTCGAAGGCGGCGGGCGCATGGACCCGGGGGCGGGCAACCGCTTCGGCATCGAGGTCATCGCCGCGGACGACGTGGCGCTGCACGATGTCCGCGTCACCGGTGCGCGAAGCCGCGGCGTGTCGGTGGTCGACACCGGCGGCGCGGCGTCGCTGTCCGACGTCGACATCGGTGCGCCCGACGCGCCGGATGGCGCCGCGCTCGAGTGCCGGGGGAACGCCCGCGTGACGATCCGGCGCGCGCGGCTCGACGGGTCGGCCGGGCCGGCGCTCGACGTCGTGGCCAACGCGCGGCTCGAGCTCGACGCGATCGTGCTGCACGGCGCCGCGGGCGTCGAGGCCGGCGCGCGGATCGACGGTCCGGGCCGCGTCGTGATCGGCGAGGTCCGTGTCGAGGACGACGGCGTCGCGCGGCTGCGCGTCGGCGGCGGGGCGCGGGGCTCGCTGCGCGTGCCTGACCGCAGGCGTGTCGCGCTCGAGCTGCGCGACGCCGAGATCGAGCTGCTGACCGCCTCCGGAGGGAACGATGGCTGACGCCGCACCGCTCGTGTCGATCCTGATCAACAACCGCAACTACGGGCGCTACCTGCGCAAGGCGGTGCTGTCCGCGCTCGGCCAGACGCATCCGTCGGTCGAGGTGATCGTCGTCGACGACGGCTCGACCGACGGCTCGCTGTCGCGGCTCGCCCGGATCCGCGATCCGCGCCTGACCGTCGTCGCGCAGCCGCCGCTCGGCCAGGGCGCTGCCTACAACGCCGGCTGGGCCCAGGCGCGCGGCGAGTACGCGATCTTCCTCGACTCCGACGACGTGCTCGACGCGGACGTCGTGGTGCGATGCCTCGCGGCGTTCGACGCCCGCGCCGTCAAGGTCCAGTTCGCGATGCGGATCGTCGACGCGCGCGGGCGCCCGACCGGCGGCCTGCATCCGCCCGAGCTCGAGTCGGACGACTGCGCGGCGCGCGTGCGCCGCTACGGGCTGCACGCCTCGCCGCCGGGCACCGGCAACTGCTACCGGCGGGCCTTCCTCGACTCGGTGATGCCGATGCCGGACGTCGAGCTGTTCGTCACCGGCGCCGACGCCTGGTGCATCCTGCAGGCACCCTTCCACGGCGCGATCCGCTCGCTCGAGACGCCGGGCGGCAGCTACCGGGTCGACCGGCCGGCGGGCGTCGATGCGCTGCGGGTCATCGGCAACGCGAACGCGCGGCCGCAGCGCAACGTCCACAAGGCCGTCACGGTGACGCGGCGCGTCTTCGCGGATCTGCGCGCGCGCGGCCTGGTCGACGTCGACGGCCCGTCGCTGCCGTCGCCGCCGCTGCTGCGCGCGTGGCTGCTCGCCCGGGTCGACGGCGAGCCGCTGTCGGACGACGAGATGTGGGGGGTGCGGCCCACGGTCGGGACGATCGTCCGCTCGGTCGCGGGCTGGCGCGCGTACACCATCCGCAAGCGCGTGGTGTACACGACCTACCTCCTCGTGCTGAAGCTGCTGCCCCCGTGGCTCGCGCGCGGAACGGTGCGCGCCGCCTCGCGGCTGCTCGCCGCCTGAGTCCCATGGACGCGCCCGACGTCGAAGGCCTGGTGTGCACGTTCGAGGACCGCGCGCCCGCGCTCCTCGATCGCCTCCCGATCCTCGACGGGGTCGGCTGGCTGGTGTCGCACCAGGTGCCGTCGGGCCGGGCGTCGCCGCCGCGCGGGCTCGCCGACCGGCCCGACGTGCGCTACCTGCGCCACGGCGATGCCGGCCTCGCCCGCAACCGAAACCACTGCCTGCGCCACGCGCGCGGACGGCTGTGCGTCGTCGCGGACGACGACGTGGAGTTCCTGCCCGGCTGGGCCGAGGCGGTGCGCGGCGCGTTCGAATCGCGCGGCGACTGCGACTTCGCGAGCTTCGCGCTGCTCGACGGTTCGGGTCGCCCGCTCGGGCAGTACCCGGCCGTCGCCCGGCCCCACACGCCGCGCAGCGTGTTCCGCGTTGTCTCGTGCGAGCTCGCGTTCGACCGCGAGCGCGTGCTGCGCTTCGGCATCGGGTTCAACGAGCGGCTCGGACTCGGCACCGCGGTCGGCCGTGGCGAGGAAGGGGTGTTTCTGCGCGACCTGGTGCGCGCCGGCGCGCGCGGCTGGTCGGTACCCGCGGCGATCGCGATGCACGACGGTCCGACGACCGGCGATCGGGCGATGGCCGCGCTCGGCCCGTTGCAGGTGAAGGCGCTCGGCGTCGTGTCCTACTGCAAATGGGGTGCGCTCGCCGTGCCGATGGCCGCGAAGGAGTCTGTGCGGCTCGCGCTCGCGCAGCGACGGCTGTCGCGGATGCCCGCGATCGCCGCTGCCTTCCTCGAGGGCGTGCGCGCGGGGCGCGAGATGGGACTCGCTGCGCCGAGTCCGCTCGCCCCGCGCTGATCGCGGGGCGTCACCCGATCGGCACGCCGCGCGCGTGCGGCGACACGAGGAACAGGTTGCGGCCGGCGCCCGCGTCGAACATGCGTGCGCGCTCGACCGGCCGCAGCCGCGTGTCCGCGCCCAGCCGGTGCGGTCGGTAGCCGTCGTCGATCAGGCGGCCGAGCGCACCGACGAAGCGCGACCAGTCGTTCCCGTAGACCTCGCGGACCGCCTCGATCATCAGCACGTCGACGCAGCAGGCCGCGAACAGGCGGCGTCCGCCGGCGAGCAGCGCATGCTCGAAGCCCTCGACATCGACCTTCATGAAGCGGATCGGCATCGGCACCGGGAACTCCTCGTCGAGCGTGACCACCGGCACCCGGACTTCCTGCACCGCGCCGAGCGTGCGCTCGATCGCCGCTGCGGCGGACACGCCGCGGCCGGCGTTCAGGGACGCGTCGCCGAGCCGGCCGGGCACCACGCGCAGCGTCGCCTCGCCAGGCGCCTCGCCCAGCGCCGCGCGACGCAGCACGATCCGGTCGTGCATCCAGTTCATCGCGGCCGAGCCCGCGACGAGCGCCGCGCAGTGCGGGTTCGGCTCGTACGCGAAGACCCGGCCGAACGGCCCGACGCGCTGCGCGAGCAGCAGCGTGAACAGCCCGACGTTGGCGCCCGCGTCGATCGCCCAGTCGCCGCCGCGCACGAGCGCGACCACCAGCTGCTCCTCGTGCGGCTCGTAGCGTCCGGTCTGAGCGATCTCCGGTGTCACCGACAGGTCGGCGCCGTCGAGGAGGATGCGGAAGCCGTGCGCCGTGCGGGCGCAGAGCGTGCCCTCGGCCCGGTACGGCGTCGAGCCGGCCGCCATCAGCTTCGCGGCCAGGCGGCGGGCGCGCGGGCGTACGCGCCGGTCGACGCCCTCGGTCACGCGGCGCAGCGCGAGGCGCATCGATTCGGCGGGCCCGCGCCGGACCGTGTGGCCCCAGCTGCGCGCCCATTCGTGCACGCCGTACGACCAGTGTTCCGGGTCGACCTGCTTCTGGTGCCAGTTGAACGGATAGAACGACGCACGCGGCAGCACCGTGACGTCCTCGCGCCAGTGCAGGACTTCGCTGAACAGCGCCGGCCCCGTGGTCAGGTGCGGGGGCGACGACCAGTCGACAGGTTCGTCGCGCAGCCGCGCGATCAGCGCGTCGAGCGCCGGGTGGCCCCGGGTCGCGCCGAAGAACGCGTTGGTGAGCGACGCGCCATCCTCGCTCGCGACCACGAAGCCCCACCGCCGCAGCGGCTCGAGTGATCGTGCGAGCCGCAGGTCGGCGTCGAGGTAGAAGCCGCCGTGGCGATGGACGACGCCGAGCCGGATCAGGTCGGCCAGCTGGGCCCCGGAGTTGGCGTGGGGCCACAGCGACGACAGGGCGAGTCCCTCCGGGTCGACCGGGTCGCGCCACACCCGGACCTCCCAGCCCGGGTGGAGCGAGCGGGCGCGCTCGATCACGTCGAGCTGCGCGGTGCTCGGCTGCTCGGGGACGGTGAAATGGAGGATCGGTTCGATCATGGGAGCGGGGCGAGGCGTTGGGTGCGGGCGCGCAGCGCGAGGAGGCTGCGGACCGCGAGGGCGAGCGAGGCGGGCGCGAACGCCCGGACGGAGACGGCGAACACGCGGGCGGACATCGCGCGGGTCACGGCGAACACCACGATCCAGACCGAGACCACGGTCGCGGCGGCCGCGCCGAGCGCGCCGTGCGCCGGGATCCACCAGGCACACAGCGCCACCTTGGCGACCAGCGCGATCGAGGACTTCGCGAGCAGGTAGGTCACGCGCGAGTCGGCGTAGACGTAGACGTCGATCACCGAGCCCTGGAAGAACAGCGGCACCGCCGCGCACAGCATGACGACGACCGGCACGGTCGCCGCGTACGCGGGGCCGAGCACCCGCTCGAGCAGCAGCGTCGCGGCGAGCGCGAGGGTCGCGGCCGCCGCGATCCCGGTCCAGGTCGCGACCGCCATCGCCGCCTCGAAGCCGCTCCAGAAGCGCGTGCGGTCGCCGTCCGGCGACGACCAGCGCCGGGCGAGCTCGGGCAGCAGCACCGTGGCCATCACCGTGGGCACGATCGAGAGCGCGTCGACGACCGGGAGCGCGGCCGCGTGCAGCCCGGCCTGGGCCGCGCCGGCCCACCACATCAGCAGCGTCGCGTCGATCCTCAGGTAGGCCGCCCCGACCAGCGCGGTGACGACGACCGTCGCCGCCTCGCGCCACGGGATCGGCGCCGGGTCCCGGAGCGGCGCGCGCACCGGGTCCTCGGCCCGTCGGACCCGGCGGTAGAGGCCCCACGCGCAGGCGCCGTACGCGAGCGCCTCGGCGACTGCCAGCGCCATGAAGGCCGTCGCGCCCGCGTCGGCCGCGATCAGCGCGACGCGCGCGAGCGCGGCGATCGCGATCACGCCGATCCGCATCGCCGCGGTGCGCCACGCGAGCGCGTGGCCCTGTGCCCAGAGCTCGAAGACGTCCGTCGCCTGCACCGCGAGCAGCATCGAGGCGACGACGATCAGCGTGCGACCGGCGTCGTCCGGTGCGAGCAGCGACGAGGCCGCGCACAGCGCGACGGCGGCTGCGACGCCCGCGCCGAGGCGCGGCAACGCGTAGCGGCCGACGCCCCGGCCCCCGTCGCGCTCGAGCGCGAGCTCGCGCACGACGATCGATTCCAGGCCGAGCCGGGCGAGCGGCAGCGCGAGGTAGACCAGCGAGAGCGCGTAGGCGTAGGCCCCGTAGCGCTCGGGGCCGAGGTGCCGGATCACCGCGAGGGTGACGACGAAGCCGACCGCGATGCGCAGGACCTTCTCGGCGAGCAGCCAGGTCGCGTTCTTGACGAGGGCCATGCGGGATGCCGGGGACGAGCGCCGCAGTATCGGGCCGCGTGAAGGCACCGTCGTGACACCTGCGCGCCGCTGTCCCGGTCGCGTCACGTGCGGCTGCTACAACTCGGCGAACACTCAAGGAGCCTCGATGAGCCTGCCCCGCACGCGCACGAAGCGCGACCTCGACGACCTGAAGGCGGCCGCGCGCGTGATGGCGCAGCTGGCGCCGACGCTGCCCCGGGTGCGGGACATGCTGGTCGCGCGCCACTGGGCCGAGCGCCGGCGCGATCTCGCCGCGCGCAACCCGCTGCTTTCCGCGGGCGCCAAGCACTACTCGCAGAACGACGAGGACGGACTGATCGCCGAGATCCTGCGCCGTCTCGGGCGCACCACGCCGGGGACCTTCGTCGAGCTGGGCGTGGGCGACGGGACCGAGAACAACACGCTGCTGCTGCTGCTCGCGGGCTGGCGCGGGCTGTGGCTGGGTGGCGAAGCGCTCGCGTTCGAGGCGCGCGGCCGCCTGCGGTTCTCGCGGTGCTGGATCACCGCCGAGTCCGTGGTCGACCGGGTGCGCGCCGGACTCGAGGGCTGGCCGACACCGACGCTCGCATCGCTGGACCTCGACGGCAACGACTGGTGGATCGCCCGCACGCTCCTCGATCACGGCCTGCGGCCCGCGGTATGGATCGTCGAGTACAACGGCAAGCTGCCGCCGCCGATCTCCTGGGCGATGACCTACGATGCCGACCACGTGTGGCGCGGCGGCGATCACTTCGGCGCGTCGCTGCAGCGCTTCGCGGAGCTGTTCGACCGGCACGGCTACCGGCTCGTGTGCTGCAACATCACCGGCGCCAATGCGTTCTTCGTGCGTCGCGACGCGGTCGGCGACGCGTTCGACGACGTGCCGGACGACGTCGGCGCCCTCTTCGTGCCGCCCGACTACAACTGGTTCGTGGGCGCCGGACATCCGGTGGACGTCCGCATCGTCGAACAGGCGCTCCTGACGGACTAGCGTGCGGGCGCGCGCCATGGTCCGAACGAACCGTGCGGTGCGCGATCCGTCATGGTCGCGGCACGGGCGCCGCGGAGACTGCCGCGGATGCTCGATCTCGCCGTCAACGGCCGGTTCCTGGCCCGTCGCCCCACCGGGGTCGACCGGTTCGCGCGCGAGCTGCTGCGCGCCCTCGACGGCCTGATACGGGCGGACGACCCGGCGGTCGGCGGGATCCGGGCGGCGATCGTCGCCCCGCAGGGCGCGGCGGCGCCGCCGGCTCTCGCCGCGATCGGATTCGAGACCTTCGGCCGACTGTCGGGTCATGCCTGGGAGCAGCTCGAGCTGCCGCGGGCCGTGCGCGGGCGGCTGCTGCTGAACCTGTGCAACACCGCGCCGCTCGCGACCCGTCGGCAGGCGGTGGTGATCCACGATGCCGCGACCGCGCGCGTGCCGGCCGCCTTCACCCGCAGCTTCCGAGGCGCCTACGCGGTGCTGATGCCGGCGCTCGGCCGACGCGCCGATCGTGTGCTCACGGTCTCGCAGTTCTCGCGCGACGAGCTGCAGGCGTGCTGGGGCATCCGCGGCGAGCGCGTGCGGGTGGTGCCCGAGGGCGCCGAGCACCTGCTGCGCGAACCGGCCGACCGCACGGTGATCGAGCGCCACGGCCTGTCCGCAGGCGGCTACCTGCTCGCCGTCGGCAGCGTCGTGCCGCACAAGAACCTCGTGACGCTGCTGCGGGCCGCGTCGATCGGCGGCCGATTGCCGCTCGAGATCGCGATCGCCGGCGGCAGCGACCCGCGGGTGTTCGCCGCGGCCGGGCTGCCGCTGCCGCCCGGCGTGCGCTGGCTCGGCGTCGTGTCCGACGCGGCGCTGCGCGCGCTCTACGAGAACGCGGCGGCCTTCGTCTTCCCGTCCCGCTACGAGGGCTTCGGCCTGCCGCCGCTCGAGGCGATGGCCTGCGGCTGCCCGGTCGTCGCGTCGTCGGCGGCCTCGCTGCCGGAGGTGTGCGGCGACGCCGCGCTCTTCTTCGACTGCGACGACGCGGCCTCGCTGCGCGCGGCGATCGATCGCGTGCTCGCCGACGCGGCGCTGCGGCTGCGGCTGCGCGCCGCGGGCCTCGAGCGCGCTGCCGGGTTCACCTGGGAGCGCGCCGCGCGGGAGCTGCTCGCGTGCCTGCGCGACGCACCGCCGCTCGGCCGTCGCGCCGCCGGTGGCACGCCGCTCGCCGCGCCGGTCCGCCGGGAGGCCGCTTGACGACGCGCGCACGAGTCCTGCACGTCGCGGAGACGCTGCGCGGGGGCACCGCGTCGTACCTCGACGAGGTGGTGCCGACCCAGGTCGATGCGGCCTCGGTCCACCTGCTGGTGCCGGCGACGCAGGCCGGCGAGCTGCGCGCCTGCCGCGGGCTCGACGTGCGCGGCTACGACGACGCGACCGCGCGCGTCCGGCGCGTGCCTAGGCTCGCGGCCGCCTACCTGCGGCTGCACGCGGCGCTGCAGCCGGACCTGGTCCACGTGCACGGCACCTATGCGGGCGTCGCCGTGCGACTCGCCCACCGCGCCGCGCTGCACCGGTCCCGGCTGGTCTACTGCTCGCACGGATGGGCGTTCGACCGCGAGGTGCCGCGCTGGCAACGCGACGCGGCGGCCGGCGTCGAGCGGATGCTCGCTCACGCGGCCGACGCGATCGTCTGCATCTCCGACCACGATCGCCGCAGCGCGCTCGGACGCGGCCTGCCGGCGCGGCGGCTGGTCACGCTGCGCAACGCGATCGGTGCCGTGCCGGCCGCGCCCGCATCGGACGTAGCGTGGCCCGATGGGCGCCGGCGCGTGCTCTTCGTCGGCCGCTTCGAT
>Ga0315899_10001288_pt1 | contig 28787 bp, 24 predicted proteins | sample LakEriMetagenome_2_FD_203518 | JGI IMG/M metagenome (GOLD analysis project Ga0315899, IMG submission 203518) | Freshwater fungal communities from buoy surface, Lake Erie, Ohio, United States - Buoy 4 MA112 | ecosystem: Environmental > Aquatic > Freshwater > Lake | place: USA: Lake Erie, Ohio... | reverse complement strand
GCCTTCCAGAGCGGTGATGTGGTGGCCGCCCAGGACATGGGCGCCGCCGGCCTCACCTGCAGCTGCTCGGAGATGGCCGCCAAGGGCGGCCTGGGCATCGAACTGGATCTCGATCGCGTGCCCGCCCGCGAGGCCGGCATGACCCCCTATGAGTTCCTGCTGAGCGAATCCCAGGAGCGGATGCTGTTCGTGGTGAAACCCGGCCGTGAGCAGGCCCTGATGGAGCGTTTCACCCGCTGGGGTCTGCAGGCGGCGGTGGTGGGCCGCGTGCTGGAGGAGAACGTGGTGCGGGTGCTGCAGAAGGGCCAGGTGGCCGCCGAAGTGCCCGCCAGTGCCCTGGCCGACGACACCCCGATCAACCGCCACGAGCTGATCAGTGAGCCGCCGGCCGAGATCCAGGCCCACTGGCGCTGGAGCGAGGCCCAGCTGCCAGCCGCCGGCGCCACCGGCATCACCCCCGCCGCCGGTGCCCGCGCTGGCCAGCCCACCAGCTGGAACGAGGCCCTGCTGGAGCTGCTCGACGATCCCACCATCGCCTCCAAGCGCTGGGTGTACCGCCAGTACGACCACCAGGTTCAGGCCAACACCGTGGTGCCTCCCGGCGGCGCCGATGCGGCCGTGGTGCGGTTGCGCCCCCAGCTGGGTGAGGGGTCGCTCAGCGCGGCAAGCCGCGGTGTCGCCGCCGTGGTGGATTGCCCCAACCGCTGGGTGGCCCTCGATCCCGAGCGCGGTGGCATGGCGGCCGTGGCCGAGGCGGCCCGCAACCTGAGCTGCGTGGGCGCCGAGCCCCTGGCCGTGACCGACAACCTCAACTTCCCCTCGCCGGAAACCCCCACCGGTTACTGGCAGCTGGCGATGGCCTGCCGCGGCCTGTCGGCCGCCTGCTCCGCCCTGGACACACCGGTCACCGGCGGCAACGTCTCCCTCTACAACGAGACCCGCCTGCCCGATGGCCGCATGCAGCCGATCCACCCCACCCCCGTGGTGGGCATGGTCGGCCTGGTGCACGACCTGGAGCACGTGCGCGGCCAGGCCTGGCGTGAGGCCGGTGATCTGATCTGGCTGCTGGGGGCTCCGCTCGAGGCGGGAGAGACTCCAGCCGATCCGCGCCTGGGCCTGGCCGGCAGCAGCTATCTGGAGCGGCTCCATGGCGCCGTCACGGGGCGCCCGCCCGAGATTGATCTGGCGCTGGAGCGTTCGGTGCAGGGCTTCCTGCGCCAGGCGATCGCCGCCGGCCTGGTGCGCTCCGCCCACGATCTCAGCGACGGCGGCCTGGCGGTGGCCGCGGCCGAGTGCTGCATGGCCGCCGGCCTGGGGGCCCACCTGGAGATCCCCGCCGGTGGAGCCCGCCTCGATCGGCTGTTGTTCGCCGAGGGTGGCGCCCGCATCCTGGTCAGCGTGGCGCCGGCCCGGACCGGGGACTGGCAGCAGGCCCTCGATGCCGCCAATGCCGTGGCGCCGGGGTCCGTGCCGGCCCAGTGTCTGGGCGTGGTCGAGGACGAGGCGGAGCTCTCGATCAGCCAGGCGGGTGCCCGCCTGCTGCAGCTGCCGGTGGCCCAGATGGCTGAGCGCTTCGAGCAGGCGATCCCGCGCCGCATGGGCGTGGATCTGCCCCCCACGGCCTGAGTCGCCCCCTCAGGCACAATGTTGAAGCAAATCAAAAGGTGGGACCTGCTGTGAGCCAACAACAGCCCGGCACCGATCCCACTGCGATGCCAGTCGTTCCTTCAGTCGTCGTTTCAACGGCATCCGGGGTCGATCCGTCAGCCGTCCGCCCCGATCAGGAGCGCCCCGACAAGCCGGAGGAGGCCTGCGGCGTGTTCGCCGTGCTGGCGGCTGACCAGCCGGTGGCCAACCTCACCTACTTCGGCCTGTACGCCCTGCAGCACCGCGGTCAGGAATCCGCCGGCATCGCCGTGTTCGATGGCCCGGTGGATGGGCGCCTGCAGGTGCGCCTCCACAAGGACATGGGCCTGGTGAGCCAGGTGTTCGATCAGGACGTGCTGGAGCGCCTGCCCGGCCATCTGGCCATCGGCCACAACCGCTACTCCACCACCGGCAGCAGCAAGGCCTGCAACGCCCAGCCGGTGGTGCTCAACACCCGCCTCGGCGCCTTCGCCTTCGCCCACAACGGCAACCTGGTGAATGCGGCCGAGCTGCGCCAGGCCATCGCTGCCGACATGCCCGAGGTGGAGTTCACCTCCACCACCGATTCCGAACTGATCGCCTTCGCGATTCAGCAGGCCGTCAACGGTGGCCTCGACTGGGATGGGGCGATCCGCGCCGCCGCAGAGCGCTGCCGCGGCGCCTTCAGCCTGGTGATCGGCACCCCCGAGGGCCTGTTCGCCCTGCGTGATGGCCATGGCATTCGCCCGCTGGTGTTCGGCCACATGGGTGAGCTCGATCAGGCCCAGTGGGTGGTGAGCAGCGAGACCTGCGGTCTCGACATCATCGGCGCCGCCTACGACGGCGACGTGCAGCCCGGTGAGATCATCCAGTTCCGTCTCGGTGATCCTTCGCCCAGCCGCAGCATCTGGACCACCGAACCCGCCAAGCTGTGCGTGTTCGAGATGATCTACTTCGCCCGGCCCGACAGCCGGTTCTTCGGCGAGTCGCTCTACAGCTATCGGGTGCGCATCGGTGAGGCGCTGGCCCGTGAAATGCCGGTGGAGGCCGACATCGTGATCGGTGTGCCCGATTCCGGCATCCCGGCGGCGATCGGCTATTCGCAGTTCAGCGGCATCCCCTTCGGTGACGGTCTGATCAAGAACCGCTACGTGGGCCGCACCTTCATCCAGCCCACCCAGGCGATGCGCGAGGCGGGCATCCGCGTCAAGCTCAACCCCCTGCCCGATGTGCTCGCCGGCAAGCGGGTGGTGGTGATCGACGACTCGATCGTGCGCGGTACCACCAGCCGCAAGCTGGTGGCCGCGATCCGTGATGCCGGCGCCACCGAGGTGCACATGCGCATCAGCTCACCGCCGGTGACCCACCCCTGCTTCTACGGCATCGACACCGACACCCAGGACCAGCTGATCGCTGCCCGCCTCACCCTGGCGGAGATCGCTGCCCACCTCGGCGTCGATTCGCTCGCCTATCTCAGCAAGGAGGGCATGGTGGAAGCGGCCCAGGCCAACAGCGGCCACTTCTGCACCGCCTGCTTCGATGGCGCCTATCCGATCGACATGGATGAGAGCGTCAGCGGCAGCAAGCTGATGCTGGAGCCCAAGGGGATCGCCGCCATCGTCTGAAACCGTCTATCTGAACGGTTCCTGAATGCCTCCTGAACGCCTTGGCGGCCCGGCGCCGGCGCTCAGACCGGCGCTTCGGTGCCTTCGGCCCTGTGCACCACGCTGCCACCCAGCCCGAAGGCGCTGTGGATCACCTGCAGGGCCCGCACGCCGTCGGCCTCCGGCACCACGCAGCTGGTGCGGATCTCGCTGGTGGCGATCATCTCGATGTTGATGTCCGCCGCGGCCAGGGCCCGGAACATGCGCGCGGCCGTACCGGCGATGCCGGGCATGCCGGCGCCGACGGCGCTCACCCGGGCGATCGCCATGCCCTCCTCGAATCTGGCGCCCGGCCACTGCAGCAGCAGGGGTTGCAGGGCGATACGGGCGCGGTCGAAATCGTCGCGCTTGAGCGTGAAGCCCATGTCACGGCTCTGCTGCTCACCGCTGCCGTGCAGCCGCTCCGATTGCACGATGGCGTCGAGGCTGATGCCGGCATCGGCCAGGGCGCGGCATACGGCCGCAGCGGTGCCGGGTTTGTCGGGGATGTGCCGCACCGACACCTGGGCCTGGTCGCGGTCGAGGGCAATGCCCCGCACTGCCGGCTCACCCGCTCCCGCCGGAGGTGGGTTGTGGCGCAGTTGCCGCTCATGCAGCTCGAAGCAGCCGGCTGCGGCCTGCAGTGCCTTGCTGCCCTGGTGACCCGCCACCAGGCAGCTCACCTTCACCTCGCTGGTGGCAATCAGGCGCAGGTTGATTCCCTGTTTGGCCAGCGTGTCGAACAGGCGGGCGGCCACACCGGGGCGGCCCATGATCCCCGCCCCGGAGATGCTCAGCTTGGCCAGGCCCGCCTCGGCGCTGAGGGTGGCGCCGGCCGCAGCCGCCCCCATCGTCGCCAGTAGTTCTCGGCACACCAGCTGGGCCCGGTCGAGCTGGGCCTCGGCCACCGTGAAGGCGATGTCGTTGGTGAAGGAGCAGTCGCTGCCGCTGCAGTGCGGATCGGCCTCATGGGTCGCCTGCACGATCAGGTCCACGTTCAGGCCGGCCGCGGCCAGGGCCTCGAACAGCTGCGCGGCCACACCGGGACGGTCGGGTACGTGCGCCAGGGCCAGCACCGCCTGGTCGGTGTCCAGCTCGGCGCCATCCACGGGCTTGCCCAGCTCCAGCCCCTCGCCGCTGCCCCGTCGGCTGGCGGCATCACTGGTGAGCAGGGTGCCCGGGGCATCGCTCCAGCTCGAACGCACCACCAGCGGCACTCCGTAGTTGCGGGCGATCTCCACGGCGCGCGGATGCAGCACCGCCGCCCCGAGGCTGGCCAGTTCCAGCATCTCGTTGCAGGTGATCGTGTCCATCAGCTGCGCATCCGGCACCTTGCGCGGGTCGGTGGTCAGCACCCCCGGCACATCGGTGTAGATCTCGCAGGCGTCGGCTCCGAGGGCCGCCGCCAGGGCCACGGCCGAGGTGTCGGAGCCGCCTCGGCCGAGGGTTGTGATCTCCGGCACGCCGCTCAGGCCGCTGCTGGTGCCCTGGAAGCCGGCCACCACAACCACGTTGCCGTCGCCCAGCAGGCGCTGCAGGCGATCGGTGCGCACCTCGAGGATGCGGGCCCGCCCGTGGGCCGATTCGGTCAGGATGCCCACCTGCGGGCCGGTCATCGACACGGCCGGCACCCCCAGGGCGTTGAGGGCCATCGCCAGCAACGCGATCGACACCTGCTCGCCGGTGGCCAGCAGCATGTCCATCTCCCGCTGGGGCGGGTTGGTGCTGATGGCGCGGGCCAGGCCGGTCAGTTCGTCGGTGGTGTGCCCCATGGCCGACACCACGATCACCAGATCGTTGCCGGCCTGACGGCTGCCGGCGATGCGCCGCGCCACCGCCTGGATGCGTTCCACGTCGGCCACCGAGGTGCCCCCGAACTTCTGAACCAGCAGGGCCATGGCAGGGGGGACGCCGGCTGCGGCGCGGCGGCGGACTGGGATCTGAGGGATTATCCGCCTCGGACTGGCCGCCCGGCTGCCGCGGCGGGCTCCATCGCCCCTCAGCCCATCAGCAGGAAGCCGTCGCGGAAGGCGTCACCGGGGTCGCTGCCGCGCTTGAGGGCGCTCTCCACCTCCAGCAGCTGGCTCAGCAGCTGCAGGAAGCGGGCCGGTGTCCGCCCGCGGATCTGCTTGCGCATCACGTAGATGCGCTTGGGGTTGCCGATGCCGGCGGCCTTGGCGATCGCGTTCACGTCCTGCTCCCCCTGGCGGTCGAGCAGGCTGACCCACAGCCAGCCCCGGATCTGACCGCTGAGCGTCGCCACGATCCGCAGCGCCGGTTCGTTGGCCGCCAGCAGCGCCTCCACCAGGGCGATCGCCTCTGCGGGTCGACCCGCCAGCAGGGCATCACCCACCTGGAGGGCATTGGTGGCGTGGCTGCCCACCAGGGCTGCCACCGCCGCTGCCGTGATCGCCGGTTGCCCCTTGCTCCCGCTGCCGTTGCGGCCGGCTTCGGCCCCCACATAGAGCGCCAGCTTCTCCAGCTCACTGGCCAGGCGGGCGCTGTCGCTGCCGATGGCCTCGCTCAGGGCTTCCGCTGCCGCCGGCTCCAGCGTCAGGCCGAGCTCACGGGCGGTGCGCTGCACCAGGTCCACCTGGCCTGCACCATCCCAGATCGCCGGCAGGGTGAAGCTCCGTTCGCTTGCGGCACCGGCCTTCACCAGTTTCTGCAGCGCCTTGGTGGTGCGCAGGCGGGCGTCCGGTTTGCTCGCGTTCACCAGCAGCAGATGGCAGCTGTCCGGAATCAGCTCCAGGCTGGCCTCCAGCTGCTCCGCCAGCTCGGCCGGGCACTGGTTGCAGAAGGGGCTGCGCTGCAGCAGCACCACCCGATCACCGCCGCCGAAGGGCGGCGTGCGCGCCTCCGCCAGGGCCTGGGCCGCCTGGGCCGGGTCGCCGCCGTCCAGGCGGCTGAGATTGATGCTCTGCCAGGCCGGATCGGTGCGCTCGGCGATCAGGCCCTCCACCGCCCGGTTGCGGGCTGCCTCGTCGTCGCCCCAGTAGAGGTGGATGGGCATCGGCGGCAGGGGCGGCGCCGGCGGCGGCCAGGGGATGGGGTTGCGGTTCAGTTTCGGCCAGATCGCGGCCATGGGGGGGCTGCCCGGGATCGGAGCCGGGAGAATGGTCCCCTGCGCAGGGGCTCCCCATCACCGCCTTCGATCACCCGATCTTCTCCGAGAGCATCCGCCTGATCCGCGCGGCCCTGGAGCCCACCGGCCTCTACGGCCCCTGGAGCGCCGATGGCCCCGAGCGCGACGTGATCGAGCGGCTGGTGCACAGCAGCGGTGATCTCAGCCTCCCCGCCGATCTGGTGCTGCCGGCGGCGGTCTGCCAGCCCGCCATGGAGGTCCTGGCGGCGGGCGCGCCGATCCTCACCGACACCGCCATGGCCGCTGCGGCCGTGGCACCGATGGCCCGCCGGACCTTCGCCAATGGCGTGCACAGCGTGCTCGGCTGGGCCCCGGCCGTGGCGCCCGCCGGCAGCACCCGCGCCGCGGCGGGCATGCATCGAGCCCTGGCTGAGCATCCCGGCGCCGTGGTGCTGATCGGCAGCGCCCCCACGGCCCTGGAGGTGGTGCTGGAGCAGGTGGCCGCCGCCGCCTGCCTGCCCCCGGCCCTGGTGATCGGCATGCCGGTGGGCTTCGTGGGCGTGGCGGAGAGCAAGCGCCACCTGGCTGCCAGCGGCCTGCCGCAGATCCGGCTCGATGGCAGCCGCGGCGGCGCCGGCCTGGTGGCCGCGGCCGTCAATGCCCTGTTGCGTCGCGCCTGGCTGGATCGCGTTCAGGACCGGTAGGAGGCAGGAGGGCTCAGGCGGCGATGTCGGAGGCGATGTCGGAGGCCGCCACGCTGACGTGGCTGTTGGCCTCGATCCGGCTGAGCACCTGCCGGGCCCGTTGCACCACCGCCGGTGGCACCCCGGCCAGGCGGGCCGCCTCGATGCCGTAGCTGCGGCTGGCGCCGCCGGGCACCACCCGGTGCAGGAAGCGCAGCTCGCTGCCGGTTTCCTCCACCAGCACCTGGGCATTGGCCACGTTGCTGAGCTGGTCTGCCAGTTCGTTGAGCTCGTGATAGTGGGTGGCGAAGATGCTGCGGGCCCGCAGTTCGCCCGCCAGGTATTCGGCCACGGCCCAGGCGATCGAGAGGCCGTCGAAGGTGGCGGTGCCACGGCCGATCTCATCGAGCAGCACCAGGGAGCGCTCGCTGGCGTGGTGCAGGATGTTCGCCGTCTCGGCCATTTCCACCATGAAGGTGGACTGGCCGGCGGCGAGGTCGTCGCCGGCACCGACGCGGGTGAAGATCCGGTCGGTGAGGCCCAGCCGCGCTGAGCGGGCCGGGATCCAGCTGCCGATCTGGGCCATCAGTTGCAGCAGGCCCGTCTGTCGCAGGTAGCAGCTCTTGCCACTCGCGTTCGGACCGGTGAGCACGATCAGATCGGGTTGTCGGCCGGCGTCCCCGTCGCTGTCGAGGCTGCCGAGAAGGATGTCGTTCGGGGTGAATGGCTCCTCCACCAGCAACTGCTCCACCACCGGGTGGCGGCCGCCTTCAATCGCCAGCAGGCGCCCCTCCGGCCCCTCCGGATCGGTGATCTCCGGGCGGCAGTAGCCGCCGGTCGCCGCCACCTCCGCCAGCGACGTGATTGCATCGAGCTCGGCCACCAGCCGGGCGGCAGCCCGGATTTCACTGGCCCGTTCGCCAACGCGGCTGCGCAGCTGGCAGAACAGGTCGTATTCACGCTGGGCGGCCCGGGCCCGCAGCTGCAGGATCCGGCCTTCGCGGGCCTTGAGCTCCGGTGTGATGAACCGCTCCTCGTTGGCCAGGGTCTGGCGTCGGATCCAGTGCTCCGGCACCGCCGTGGCCTTGGCGCGGCTCACCGCCAGGAAGTAGCCGAAGGTGCGGTGGTAGTGCAGCTTCAGGGTGTTGATGCCGCTGGCGCGGCGTTCGGCCTGCTCCTGCTCGCCCAGCCAGGCCTCCTGGTCGTCGAGCTGGTTGCGCAGCCCATCGAGCTCCTGGTCGACGCCGTCATGGATCAGGCCCCCCTCGCTCAGGCTGAGCGGTGGCGTGTCGAGCAGCTGGTGGCGCAGTTCGCCGGCGAGGTTGGCCAGGGCCGGCCAGGGGCTGGCCAGTGCCACCAGCGGTGGGCTCTGCGCCTGGGCGCCGCTCACCAGGGCGGCCAGCTGCGGCAGCCGTTCCAGACCATCGGCCAGGGCCACCAGGTCGCGGGCGGAGGCGGTGCCGGCCCCCGCCCGCCCCGCCAGGCGCTCCAGATCGCCCATCGGGCGCAGCAGCCGGCGCAGGGCCAGGCGCAGCCGCCGGGCCCTGCTGCCGTTCACCAGGTCGGCGATGCCGTCCTGGCGGGCCACGATCGTGGGGCGATCCAGCAGGGGTGCCTCGATCCAGCGGCGCAGGCAGCGGCCGCCCATGGCGGTCATCGTGCGGTCGAGGGCCCAGAGCAGTGAGCCGTGCAGGCCGCCGCCCATCTGGGTGCGGGTCAGTTCGAGGTTGCGGCGGGTGGCTGCATCGAGCACGAGCGCATCGCCCGCTTGCCAGGTGCTGGGCAGCTCCAGGGGAATGGCGCTGCCGGGCTGGGTGTCGTCGAGATAGCGCAGCAGCCCGCCGGCGGCCCGCAGGCCCAGGGGCATCTCCGTCAGCCCCAGGCCCGCCAGGCTGGCCAGCCGGAAGCGCTGCAGCAGGGTGCGGCGCGCCTCCTCGGTGGCGAAGGGGGTGCGCGGCAGCGGCGTCAGTCGCAGGCCGTCCGGGCACCAGGGTGGTGTTGCGTCCTCGCTGGCCGCAGCATCCGGTGCCGGCCAGAGCACTTCCGCCGCCTCCACCTGGAGCAGCTCCTGATGGAGCGCATCACTGCCCTGCCGTTCCGTGACGCGGAATTCGCCGGTGCTCACATCGGCGATGGCCAGGCCCCAGCGGGCGGCGGAGCCATCCGGGACTCCATCCCCGGCGCAGACCACGGCGCACAGCCAGTTGTTGCGGCGGGCCGTGAGCATGCCCTCCTCCAGCACCGTGCCGGGGGTGAGCACGCGGGTGATCTCCCGCTTTAGCAGCGCCCCCTTGGCGGGCGTGGTTTCCACCTGATCGCACAGGGCCACGCTCAGGCCGCGGCGCACCAGTTCCGTGCAGTAGCGCTCGGCGGCGTGGTGGGGGATGCCGGCCATCGGCACCCGGCCGATCGCCTTGCCGGCCTCCTTGCCGGTGAGGGTCAGCTCGAGCAGGCGCGAGAGCCGGATCGCGTCCTCGAAGAAGCATTCGAAGAAATCGCCGAGCCGGTAGAGCAGCACCCGTTCCGGATGGGCCGCCTTGAGCTCCACGTAGTGCCGCAGCATCGGCGTCAGCTGGTCCGGCGCCACCAGGCTGTGGTGATGCCAGGCGGGCAGGTCGTTGTCCTGTTCACACGCCGGGTCGCCGTCGCTGGCGTTGCGGCCCTCAGCGATCGTGTCTGCGGATGTTCCGGCGTCGCCGTCTGCAATGCGCCCGACCGGGCTCTTGGTCTGCGTGGATCGCGTGCGTCGCCGCGGCCGTCTGGCGGCCGCCTCGATCGCCGTGTCCTGTTCGGTTGCTTCGCCTTCGGTTGCCTCGCCGGGCCCGTTTCCGTCGGCCTGGTCCTGGAGCCCCGGATCGGCTCCGAACAGGCTGCCCTGCAGGCTCAGCTCCGGCTGCTGCTTGCTGGGCGCGGCCACAGGCGATCTGGTGGGGGGTTGATCGTAGGAGGGGCCCCCGTCCCGTTCGCGCCACAACTTGTGAAGCAAGCCAGGCTGCGGCGGCGCTGGGGTCGGAGCTGCGTGTGAGAATCCGCAGACTGACCGGCCGGCGCCGCCGCTGATCCATGACGATCCTCAACACCCTCACCGTTCTGGCCCTGGTGGTGCTGTCGTTCGCGCTGATCGTGGCCGTGCCCGTTCTGTACGCCAGCAACGACACCACCGGCAACTCCAACCGGCTGATCCTGTTGGGCGGCCTGGCCTGGGTGGCCCTGGTGCTGGTGAACTGGGGCATGAGCTTCTTCGTGGTCTGAGGCCTTCGCCTCAACCCGCATCGGCGCGCCGATCTCCGCCGCTTGTCGGCGTTGAGATCGGCGCGTTCCTGTCTGGATCCCATCGGCCGCCCCTGCAGGCCGATGGGAGCGGAGTGGGCGATCAGCCCGGCCTAGGCTGCGGCTCACCTGCATCGCTGCATCGTTGGCCGTCTTTGAAGGGCAGTTCTCCGGGGCCTCGAGCCTGCGCGTGGCCATCGTCGTGGCCCGTTTCAACGATCTCGTCACCGCCAAGCTGCTGAGCGGCTGTCTCGATTGCCTGTCCCGTCACGGCATTGATGTCAGCCCCACCAGCGCCCAGCTGGACACCGCCTGGGTGCCGGGCAGCTTCGAGATTCCGCTCGTGGCGCAGAAGCTCGCCGCCAGCGGTCGCTATCAGGTGGTGATCACCCTCGGAGCCGTCATCCGTGGTGATACTCCGCACTTCGATGTGGTCGTGGCCGAGGTGAGCAAGGGTGTGGCGGCCGTGAGCCGCGACACCGGTGTGCCGGTGATCTTCGGTGTGCTCACCACCGACACGATGCAGCAGGCCCTGGAACGCTCCGGTATCAAGAGCAACCTCGGCTGGAGCTACGGCCTCGAGGCGATCGAGATGGGCAGCCTGATGGCGGCGCTGCCGGCCTGAGGTCAGATTCATGAACCGTAAGGGAATCATTCTTGCTGGCGGTAGTGGTACCCGCCTGCATCCGATCACCCAGGCGGTGAGTAAGCAGCTGCTACCTGTTTACGACAAACCGATGATCTATTACCCGCTCAGCACGCTGATGCTGGCGGGAATCCGTGAACTTCTGATCATTACCACTCCCCATGATCAGCCTGTATTTCAGCGGCTGCTTGGTGATGGTTCCCGCTGGGGTATGGCCATTTCTTACGCCATGCAACCCAGCCCGGATGGCTTGGCACAGGCCTTTCTGATCGGTGCGGATTTTCTGGCGGGAGCGCCGGCTGCTCTGATTCTCGGTGACAATCTCTTCCATGGGCATGAGCTTGTTCCCCAGCTGCAGAGCAGCAATGGTCAGGCCGAGGGTGCCACGGTATTCGCCTATCCAGTGCGTGATCCGGAGCGCTATGGCGTGGTGGAGTTCGCCGCTGATGGTCGCGTGTTGAGCATCGAGGAAAAACCTGTTTCACCCCGATCGCGCTATGCGATTACAGGTTTATATTTCTACGATGCGTCGGTGGTTGAACGGGCCAGGTTGGTCAGGCCTTCACAGCGTGGTGAGCTTGAGATCACCGATCTCAATCGTCAGTATCTGGACGATGGTCTGTTGCAGGTCGAGTTGATGGGACGTGGCATGGCCTGGCTCGATACCGGCACCTGTGATTCACTCCATGAGGCCAGTGGTTACATCCGTACCCTGGAACATCGCCAGGCTCTCAAGGTGGGCTGTCCTGAGGAGGTGGCCTGGCGCATGGGGTGGATCAGCGATGAACAGCTCAGTGCGTTGGCGGAGCCCCTGCGCAAGAGCGGCTACGGCGACTATCTGCTGCGACTGCTTGGCGAGGTCGGCCAGGGTCTGCTTGCCGGTATCAGGTCCGGTGAGCGCTGATGGCTGTTTCTGCTGTCCCGCTGGCGCTGCATGGGCCGCTGCTGCTGAGCGATGAGCTGTTCGTGGATGAACGCGGCTTCTTTTATGAGAGCTGGAATGCACGCACCTGGCAGAAGCTCTTGCATGCGAATGGACAACAGCAGCTTGCATTTGTGCAGGACAATCACTCCCGCTCCCGTCGGGGTGTGTTGAGAGGTCTTCACTTCCAGTTGCCGCCCCATCCCCAGGCAAAGCTGGTGCGCTGCATCGTGGGCGAGATCTGCGATGTGGCTGTGGATCTGCGGCGTGGATCACCGAGTTTTGGTCAGTGGCTCACGGTCCGACTCAGCGCTGAAAACAAGCAACAGTTGTGGTTGCCTGAGGGTTTTGCCCATGGTTTTTTAACCCTCAGTGAGCATGCCGAGGTTCTCTACAAGACGACGGATTTTTGGTCACGCGATTGCGAACGCTCGCTGCGCTGGGATGATCCTGATCTGGCGATTGATTGGCCTCTGGAGCTGCTCGGTGATGTTCCGCCGCTCCTGGCCCCCAAGGATGCTGAGGCGCCCGATCTGGCCACCCTGATCAGTAGGGCTGAGGTGTTTGCGTGAGAGTCCTGCTTACCGGTGCCACCGGTCAGCTGGGCCAGGCCCTGCGCAGCAGCAGCCCGCCGTGGGTGGATCTGATCGCCAGCAGCCGTCATGGCGGCGCGGGCCTGATCGCGCTCGATCTGGCGGATGCCCGGGCCTGCCGAGCCGCTGTGCAGGAGCATCGTCCGGACTGGGTGATCAACGCGGCCGCCTACACCGCTGTGGATCAGGCCGAACAGGATCAGGAGCGTGCCTGGGCGGTCAACGCCGATGCCCCGGCGGCCCTGGCCGATGCCCTGGCCGACCACCCTCCAGCGGCCGGTGGTCTGTTGCAGGTGAGCACCGATTTCGTGTTCAACGGTCGCCAGGGTTCCCCGTACGCCCCTGAGCACCCCTGTGATCCACTGGGTGTCTATGGCGCCAGCAAGGCGGCCGGTGAGTGCCGGGTGCTGGAGCGGCTGGCTGGCGGCGATGACGGGGCTGTTCGTGGCTTGATCCTGCGGACCAGCTGGCTGATGGGGCCGGTGGGGCGCAATTTCGCGCTGACGATGCTGCGCCTGCACCGCGAGAACGCTGCTGGTGATCAGTCGCTGAGAGTGGTGGCCGACCAGGTGGGAGCACCTACCAGCAGCCACTCCCTGGCGTCGGCCTGCTGGCGGGTGTTGCAGGTCTCTGGCACCGCGTCCGGCACCGTTCCGTTGCCACGGATCCTGCATTGGACCGATGCCGGTGTCGCCAGCTGGTACGACGTGGCCGTGGCGATCGGTGAGCTCGCGCTCGATCTGGGACTGCTGGAGCGTCCGGCACGCGTGCAGCCCATCACCAGCGCCGAATACCCCACCCCGGCGCAACGGCCCGGTTATTCAGTGCTCGATTGTCAGGTGACCCGCCAGCTGCTGGCTCTGCAGCCCGACCACTGGCGTCAGTCGCTGCGGCATTGTCTGCAGCAGCTGCGCTGAATCGATGGCCACCTTCTCCTCAGCGGCCGAGCTGCTGGCTGATCGCCGCCGCATCCTGGTCACCGGTGGTGCCGGTTTCATCGGCGGAGCCGTCGTTCGGCGCCTGCTGCGGGAGAGTGAGGCGCTGGTCTTCAATCTCGACAAGCTTGGTTATGCCAGCGATCTGACCAGCATCGAAGCCCTGGTCGACGCCGGTGAGCAGGCCGGTGCCACCCCGGCCGCTCAGCAGCGCCACACCCTGCTGCGGGTCGACCTCACCGATGCGGCGGCCACCGCTGCGGCGGTGCGCCAGGCTGATCCCGATCTGGTGATGCATCTGGCGGCCGAGAGCCACGTGGATCGCTCGATCGAGGGCCCCGCCGCCTTCATCGACAGCAACGTCAGCGGCACCTTCCAGCTGCTGCAGGCGGTGCGGGCCCACTGGGATGCGCTGCCGGAACCCCGCCGCTCCGCCTTCCGCTTCCACCACATCTCCACCGATGAGGTGTTCGGTTCGCTCGGCCCCACGGGCCGTTTCTCGGAAACCACCCCCTACGACCCCCGCAGCCCCTATTCCGCCAGCAAGGCTGCCAGCGACCATCTGGTGAACGCCTGGCACCACACCTACGGCCTGCCGGTGGTGCTCACCAACTGCTCCAACAACTACGGCCCCTGGCAGTTTCCGGAGAAGCTGATCCCGGTGGTGATCCTCAAGGCCGCCGCCGGTGAGCCGATTCCCCTCTATGGCGATGGCGCCAACGTGCGCGACTGGCTCTTCGTGGAGGATCACGTCGATGCGCTGCTGCTGGCGGCCTGCCGCGGTGAGCTGGGCCGTAGCTACTGCGTGGGAGGCCATGGCGAGCGCACCAACAAGCAGGTGGTGGAAGCCATCTGTGGACTGCTCGATCAGATGCTGCCGGCCGGCGCTCCCCACGCCCGCCTGATCACGCCGGTGGCCGATCGCCCGGGTCACGACCGCCGCTACGCCATCGACCCCGGCCGCATCAGCAGCGAACTGGGCTGGCAGCCTCGCCACAGCTTTGAGGCCGGCCTGGAGAGCACCGTGCGCTGGTACCTCGAGCATCGCGACTGGTGCGGCCTGGTGCGACAGCGGGCTGGCTACGGCGGTGAGCGCATCGGCCGCCTCCTCCGGCCCTGAACCGGCCGGTTCAGCGTCGTGCCACACGCTGATTTGACCGAGGGCACCCCGATGGTGCATGCTCATCTGGTCGGCGACGCAGCCGACCCCACCGCTGACTCATACAGCTGGTGTGCGGATGTAGCTCAGTGGTAGAGCATCTCCTTGCCAAGGAGAGGGTCGAGAGTTCGAATCTCTTCATCCGCTTGATTCTCAGATCTTTCCCCTCTGCCTGAGCGCAGATGCGTGAAGCGTTTTTGCGGCTGGCCTCGGCGGATTGCGCTTGCATCGGTTGCCTTTGCTCTGATCCGCCACTCGCCGGGCGGCTGGCCTGCCGTTCACGGTTGCGAACGAACCATCAGCTGCTGAACTCCCCCGCGCTCAAAGCCCAGCTGGGTGTAGAAGCCGGCGCTGTTGGTGGTCATCAGGTAGACCCGCTCCACGCCATTCAGGGCCGGATCACTCAGCAGGGTCTCCACCAGGCGTCGTCCGAGTCCCCTGCCCTGTTCGTCGCCCGCCACCACCACGTCCCAGAGCACGGCGCGGAAGACCCCATCACTGCTGGCGCGGCCGAATCCCACCAGCCGGTCGCCACGCCAGGCGCTCACCACCGCCTGACTGCCCGCCAGCATCCGCCGCAGCTGGCTCGCCGATCGCCCTTCCGCCCAGAAGCTGTGGTCATCCAGCAGGGTCTGCAGCTGGCGCAGCTGTCCGGGCCACCAGCGCAGCCGTCGCGCGCCCCGGCGGTGGCGGATCAACCGGATCGGGCTGACGCTCACAGGGCTCCTCCGTCCCGTTGCTGCTGTCCGATCCTCGCGCCTGGCTGCGCGATGGCTGCGGAGCCCGGCGCGCTCAGTAGGCTGCCCCCACCGCGATCTGGCCGTTTCCATGCTCAAGCTGCTGCTGGGTGACCCCAATGCCCGCAAGCTGAAGCGCTACCAGCCGATCGTCTCCGACATCAGCCTGCTGGAGGAGGAGGTGGCTGCGCTCAGCGACGACGAGCTGCGCGGCCTCACCGCTGAGTTCCGCCAGCAGCTGGGCAGCCTGCAGGAGGAGTGCCGCAACCGGGGGCTGAGTCTGGAGAGCACCCTTGAACGCGAGCGCAAGCTGCTCGATGAGCTGCTGCCCCAGGCCTTCGCCGTGGTGCGTGAGGCCGGCAAGCGCGTTCTCGGCATGCGCCACTTCGACGTGCAGCTGATCGGCGGCATGGTGCTGCACGACGGTCAGATCGCCGAGATGAAGACCGGCGAGGGCAAGACCCTCGTGGCCACCCTGCCCGCTTACCTCAATGCCCTCACCGGCCGCGGTGTGCACGTGGTCACGGTGAACGACTACCTGGCGCGTCGCGACGCCGAGTGGATGGGTCAGGTGCACCGTTTCCTTGGCCTGTCAGTGGGTCTGATCCAGCAGGACATGGATCCGGCCACCCGCCGCAGCAACTATGCCTGCGACATCACCTACGCCACCAACTCGGAGCTTGGTTTCGACTACCTCCGCGACAACATGGCGTCGGACATCGCCGAGGTGGTGCAGCGTGAGTTCCACTACTGCGTCATCGATGAAGTCGATTCGATCCTGATCGATGAGGCCCGCACACCCCTGATCATCTCCGGCCAGGTCGAGCGCCCCCAGGAGAAATATCAGAAAGCTGCCGAGGTGGCTGAAGCCCTGGTGCGTGCCGCCGAACTCGGCAAGGATGGCATTGACCCCGAGGGCGACTATGAGGTGGACGAGAAGCAGCGAAACTGCACGCTCACCGATGAGGGCTATGCCAAGGCCGAACAGCTGCTCGGGGTGAGTGATCTGTTTGATCCGCAGGATCCCTGGGCTCACTACATCAACAATGCTCTCAAGGCCAAGGAGCTGTTCACCAAGGATGTGAACTACATCGTGCGCGGTCAGGATGCCGTGATCGTCGATGAGTTCACCGGCCGCGTCATGCCAGGTCGCCGCTGGAGTGATGGCCAGCATCAGGCGATCGAAGCCAAGGAGGGTCTGCCGATCCAGCCGGAAACCCAGACGCTCGCCTCGATCACCTACCAGAACTTCTTCCTTCTCTATCCGCGCCTGGCCGGCATGACCGGTACCGCCAAGACCGAGGAAGTGGAGTTCGAGAAGACCTACAAGCTTGAGGTCACGATCGTTCCCACCAACCGGGTGCGCTCACGGGCCGACTGGACCGATCAGGTCTATAAGAACGAGGATGCAAAGTGGCGGGCCGTGGCGCTGGAAACCGCTGAGGTGCACCGTCAGGGCCGGCCGGTGCTGGTGGGAACAACCAGTGTGGAGAAGTCCGAGCTGCTCAGCCGCCTGCTGGCTGCCGAGAACATCCCCCACAACCTGCTCAACGCCAAGCCCGAGAATGTGGAGCGGGAGGCCGAGATCATTGCCCAGGCCGGCCGGTCAGGCGCCGTCACCATCGCCACCAACATGGCAGGTCGCGGCACCGACATCATTCTTGGTGGCAATGCCGATTACATGGCTCGCCTCAAGCTGCGTGAGGCGCTGCTGCCGCGCCTGGTGCGCCCGGAGGATGAGCACCGGCCGGTGGCACCACGCCGGGGTCCTGGAGCTGGCTCTTCGGCTGAAGCCAAAGCCGTGCGCGAGCTTTATCCCTGCCCGCTCAGCCCCGCCACGGAGCAGTCGCTGCATGAGCTGGTGCTTGATCTGGTCAAGGCCTGGGGCGATCGCCAGCTGACCCAGCTGGAGCTTGAGGACCGCATTGCCCAGGCGGCTGAGAAGGCCCCCACCGATGATCTGCAGATCCAGCAGCTGCGCGCTCTGATCAATCGCGTCAAGTCGGAATATGACGTGGTGATCCACAGTGAGGATCAGCGGGTGCGGGAGGCCGGCGGTCTGCATGTGATCGGCACCGAGCGCCATGAGTCCCGCCGGGTCGACAACCAGCTGCGTGGTCGTGCCGGCCGCCAGGGCGACCCGGGAACCACTCGCTTCTTCCTTTCCCTCGAAGACAATCTGCTGCGCATCTTCGGTGGTGATCGCGTTGCTGGTCTGATGAATGCCTTCCGTGTTGAGGAGGACATGCCGATCGAGTCCGGCATGCTCACCCGCTCGCTCGAGGGTGCTCAGAAGAAGGTGGAAACGTATTACTACGACATCCGTAAGCAGGTGTTCGAGTACGACGAGGTGATGAACAATCAGCGCAAAGCTGTGTATGCCGAGCGCCGCCGTGTGCTCGAGGGTCGAGAGCTCAAGGCTCAGGTTGTCGGCTACGGCGAACGTACGATGGATGACATTGTTGAGGCCTATGTCAACCCAGAGTTGCCGCCGGAGGAGTGGGATCTGGATCGCCTGGTGAGCAAGGTTCAGGAGTTCGTGTATCTGCTGGAGGATCTGCGGCCTGAGCAGCTGCGGGGTCTCTCGATGGAGGAGCTCAAGGCCTTCCTTCAGGAGCAGCTGCGCAACGCCTACGACATCAAGGAGGGCCAGGTGGAGCAGCAGCGGCCCGGCCTGATGCGCGAGGCCGAGCGCTTCTTCATCCTTCAGCAGATCGATACCCTCTGGCGCGAGCACCTGCAGGCGATGGACGCCCTGCGCGAATCGGTGGGTCTGCGTGGCTACGGCCAGAAGGATCCACTGATCGAGTACAAGAACGAGGGCTACGACATGTTCCTGGAAATGATGACGCAGATGCGCAGGAATGTCATCTATTCGATGTTCATGTTCCAGCCCGCTCCTGCCCCCGGCGCTACAGCATCTGCCTGAGCTCGTCGGCCGGGAGCCTGCTTCACGCTCCCGGCTGGCCAGGGCTGTTTTGGTCAGCTGTTGTGGTCAGCGGTGTTTTCGCCCAGAAACTCCAGGATCTCCCGGTCCTTGAGGTTCTGGGCTTCGCCGCGGCAGGGCTCCTGAAGCGGCCGCCCCGCCGCCAGCTCCCGCAGGCAGGCCTGGGTTCGGGCCAGGTCGCTCTCCAGCTGATCGATCCGCTCCATCAGGTTGCGGATCACCCGCGCCTCGGCATCCGGCAGTGCCGAGTGGGCCAGGGGGTCGATGCGCACACCGCTCTGGTGAATCACCCGGCCCGGGATGCCCACCACCGTGCTGTCGGCCTCCACATCGCGCAGGACCACCGAGCCGGCACCGATGCGGGTGTTCGCTCCCACCTGGATCGCCCCCAGCACCTTGGCGCCCGCGCCCACCACCACGTTGTCGGCCAACGTCGGGTGGCGTTTGCCGTGGGCCTTGCCGGTGCCCCCCAGGGTCACCCCCTGGTAGAGGAGGCAGTTGTTACCCACCACGGCCGTCTCACCGATCACCACGCCCATGCCGTGGTCGATGAACACCCCCTGGCCGATCCGGGCGCCGGGATGGATCTCGATGCCGGTCAGCCAGCGGCCCAGTTGGCTGAGCAGCCGAGCCAGCAGTCGCGTCAGCGGCCAGCACCGCTGCCAGAGACGGTGGCTGAGCCGGTGCAGGCTGATGGCGTGCAGTCCTGGATAGCAGAGCAGGATCTCCAGCGTGCTGCGCGCTGCAGGATCCCGCTCCTTGATGAGCGCCAGGTCGGCGCGGAGGGCCTTGAGCATCGGGGGAGTCTGGCGTGTCGTCAGCTCGCCAGCAGGCCGATCTCCTTGCGCAGCAGGTCGATCGTGGCGCTGCCCAGATAGCTCTGGGCGCAGTGCACCTGGGGCAGGCGCATCAGCTGGGCCCGGTTCTGGCGCAGGCTCTGCTCCACCAGCGGCAGGCTGGGCCTGTCGCAGAGCACGTGGCTGGCGGCCCGCAGCAGGGCCAGCAGGCGGCTGCTCACATCCGGTGTGGCGGTCATCAGCAGCAGCTCATTGCCGCGCATGCTGTGCAGGATCACCTCGGCGGCCCGCAGGATGCCGGGGCTGATGCTCACCAGGCCGACGCAGCTGCCCTGGCGCAGGTCCTTGAGCAGATCCAGCTCGTGGCGGAAGTCGTTGAGATCCACCGGCACGGCGCGTACGCCATGGCGGCGGGCGATCTCCTCCACGGGCTGCAGGAAGTAGCGGCTGGTGACCACCGTGCCGTTACTGGAGCTCTCCAGTACCGCTTCCAGCTCCTCCATCGGCACCACCTCCACCTGCACGTCCAGGTGGGGGCTCAGCTCCTCGGCGATCAGCATCGAGGCGCCGATGTCCTCCCGCGGGGTGCTGACCAGCACCCGGGCACCGCAGCGCAGCCGCCAGTCGATCTCGCGGGTGAGCAGCTCACGGGCCTGCTGCAGGGTGCAGCCGGCATTGAGCAGTCCATCGATGCTCTGGCGCACCTCACGGTCGATGTCCGGCAGCGGCCGGCCGCGCGGCCCCGGGGGTGGCTTGATCTCGCGAGGGTTCTGCTGATCGCGCACGTAGATGCCGGAGCCGGCCATCGCCTCGACCACGCCGTCGTTCTCGAGCTGGCGGTAGACCTTGCTGATCGTGTTGCGGTGCAGGCCGGTCTGCATCGCCAGCTGGCGCGTACTCGGTAATCGGTGCCCGGGCGGGAAATGCCGCGCGGCGATCGCGAAACAGATCTGGTTGTACAGCTGGCTCGATGCCGGGATGTCGCTGTCCTGTTGGATGTGGAACCGCACGCCGGATTGGCACAAAGCTGTGGGGGTCACCTTACGGAGCTTTGGCTCTGGTGACAATTGCAGCGTTGGCATACGGACGTGTGACGGTGTGGCCAACTGGCCTCTCGGCCCGCAGGATCGGTAGACACGAGGGCTGCGCGATCATCCAGGCGAGGCTCTCCGCGACTGCTGCCGCGACTGTTTCCGTGACTGCTTTCCTCACCGGCGACCCCGCCCCATCCAGGCCGATCCAGGCCGGATGGGTCAGCATCCCCGTGCCCGACCATCCCGCGGTGATGCCCGCCTGGTGGGCACGGCCGGCGCAGGGAGTGCGGCCGCGGGCGGCCGTGCTGGTCCTGCCCGAGGTGTTCGGCGTCAATGCCTGGGTGCGCAGTGTCGCTGACCGGCTGGCCCGGCACGGCTACGCCGCACTCGCGATCAGCACCTTCTCCCGCACCGCGCCACAGCTCGATGTCGGTTACGACGCTGCCGGTCTGGCGGCGGGCCGGGAGCACCGTGATCGCGTCCGTGCCGACCAGTTCCTGGCTGACGTGGCGGCGGCCGCCGCCTGGCTGCAGGCGGCCCATGTCGGCGATGGGTTGGCCCAGCGTCCGCTCGGCTGTGTCGGTTTCTGCTTCGGTGGGCACCTGGCGATGCTGGCGGCCACGCTTCCGTTCATCGCCGCCAGCTGCGATTTCTACGGCGCCCGGGTGTCCACGCACCGGCCGGGTGAGGGCGTTCCCACCCTGGCGGTGGTTCCGGAGATCCCCGGTCGCCTCTGGTGTTTCCGCGGCGATGCCGATCCCCTGATCCCGGCGGCTGAGATCGCCGCCATCGAGGCTGCCCTCACCGCCGCCAATGGCGGTGTGCCGGCCAGCAGCCCGGTGGCGCGCCATCGCCTGCTGATCGCCGCCGGGGCCGGCCACGGCTACCTGTGCGAGGCCCGCGATGACTTTCAGCCCCAGGCTGCTGCCGCCGGCTGGGCGGCGCTGCTGGAGCTGTTTGCAGCCGAGCTCTGAGCTCAGCCCTCGGCCTGGGCGGCAGCAGCGGCGCTGGCTGCCGCCTGCCGCGGCGTTTCGATCGTGCGCACGGCCTTGCTGGCCGCCGCCGCTGCTTCCTTCTCCTTGGCCAGCGGCGTCTTGCGCGGGCTGAGGAACATGATCATGTTCCGGCCCTCGCGCTTGGGCTCCTGCTGGATCTCGGCGCTTTCCTCGAGGTCCTTGGCCATGCGCATCAGCAACTGTTCCGCCAGGGCGGTGTGCTGGATCTCCCGGCCCCGGAAGATCACGGTGCACTTGACCTTGTCGCCGGCCTTGAGGAAGCGCACGGCCTGACCGATGCGCACGTCGTAGTCGTGCTGATCGATCTTGTAGCGCATCTTGACCTCCTTGACTTCGGTCTGATGCGACTTCTTCTTGGCCTCCTTGGCCTTCTTCTCCTGCTCGAACTTGTATTTGCCGTAATCCATGATCCGGCAGACCGGCGGGTCCGCCTTCTCGCTCACGAGCACCAGGTCGAGTTCACGGTCCTGGGCCACCTCAAGGGCCTGTTCCCTTGAAATCACCCCCAGCTGACTGCCGTCGGCATCCACCACCCGCAACTGGGGGTAGCTGATGCGTTCGTTGATGTTGGGGAGCTCCCGGACGGGAGCGCGGCGGTCAAAACGGGGACGGGGTGGCATTCAGGCGGGCGAGAGGACGCAGGGCGCAGGAACGGGACTGCAGGCAGTGCTGTGCACTCTTCACCCTAGGACGTGCCCGATCGCCGACAAGGCCTGTTGCAGCGGATCCGTGCATTCGCCATCCCAGGGGCCCTCGCCGCCCGCTCCCAGCCACAGGGGTGCGTGCTGCCGGCGGAACCAGGTGCGCTGGCGTTTGGCGAACTGCTGGGTGCGGCGCGTGGTGAGGGCGATCGCCGCCGCCTCGCTCAGTTCACCCGCCAGCACGGCCCTGGCCTCGCCGTAGCCGATCGTGTCCAGCAGCGGGCAATCGGCGCCGTAGCGCTCCACCAGCCCGCGGGTTTCCGCCACCAGCCCCTCGGCGAACAGGGCCTCGCTGCGTCGGGCGATGCGCTGGCGCAGATCCGGTGGGTTCAGCCCCAGCTCCAGAACCCGCCATGGCGGTGGCGCCGCGCCCTGCTGCGCGCTCAGCGGTCGGCCGGTGGCATAGAGCACCTCCAGGGCGCGCTGGGTGCGCACGGCATCGCGGGGCATGATCCGGGCCGCCGCCGCCGGGTCGGCCGTCTGCAGCAGGGCATGGCAGTGGGTCTGGCCGAGCGCATCGAGCTGGGCGCGCAGCTGCGGCTGGGGCGGCACCGCCGGTGGTGTCATCCCCTGGGTGATCGCCTTCAGGTAGAGGCCGCTGCCCCCCACCAGCAGGGCGATGCCGCAGCGGCGGTGCTCGGCGGCGATCGCTTGCTCGGCCTCGGCGCGGAATTCCTGCAGGTTGATCGGCTGGTCGGGCCGGCGGAGGTCGAGCAGCTCATGGCGCACGGCGGAGCGCTGCAGCGCCGTCGGCTTGGCGGTGCCGATGTCCATCTCGCGGTAGAGCTGGCGCGAATCCACCGACAGGACAGCCAGATCCAGGGCCCGGGCGATGGCGATGCCGAGCTCGGTCTTGCCGCTGGCGGTGGGCCCGAGTAGCACGATCACCAGGGGTTGGCCTGCGTGGTCGGTCGGGTTGGCGCTGATCTGCATGTGCGCACTCTGCATCGCGCCTTGCACCGTCCCGCCGCAGCGAGCGGGTGCACCCCCGCCCGAAATCACCCCGTAGAGGCCTCCAGGAGCCTCTCTATTGCATCGGTGGTAGATTGGGCCTTCAGGCACGGCCGTTGCGCGCCTCCCAAGCCCTTGCTGCAGGTCCGAACGGGCCTTCGTCGGCAGGACCGTGCCCCGCCGGATCCCATGAGCGAAGCCACCAAAGTTCAGGCCGCCTACGGCGCCGAGCAGATCCAGGTGCTGGAAGGCCTGGAGCCGGTGCGCAAGCGGCCGGGCATGTACATCGGCTCCACCGGGCCGCGTGGCTTGCATCACCTCGTCTACGAGGTGGTCGACAACTCGGTGGATGAGGCACTCGCCGGCCACTGCGACGAAATCCTGGTCGTCCTCAACGAGGACGGCAGCTGTGCCGTCACCGACAACGGTCGCGGCATCCCCACCGATATCCACCCGCGCACCGGCAAGAGCGCCCTGGAGACGGTGCTCACCGTGCTGCACGCCGGCGGCAAGTTCGGCGCCGGCGGCTACAAGGTGTCCGGCGGCCTGCACGGCGTGGGCGTGTCCGTGGTGAATGCCCTCTCGGAGTGGGTGGAGGTCACGGTGCATCGCCAGGGGCAGGAGCACCGCCAGCGCTTTGAGCGCGGCGCCCCGATCGGTTCGCTCGCCTCCACTCCCGCCGCCGATCCGGCCCGCACCGGCACCTCGGTGCGCTTCTTGCCGGACCTCCAGATCTTCACCGGCGGCATCGAGTTCGATTACCACACCCTCTCGGCGCGACTGCGCGAGCTGGCCTACCTCAACGGTGGCGTGCGCATCGTCTTCCGCGATGAGCGGCCGGCAGCCCGCAATGGCGAAGGCCAGCCGCACGAGGAGATCTATCACTACGAAGGCGGCATCAAGGAATACGTCGCCTACATGAATGCCGAGAAGGATGCCCTGCATCCTGAGATCATCTATGTGAACTCCGAGAAGGACGGCGTTCAGGTTGAGGCGGCGCTGCAGTGGTGCGTCGACGCCTACTCCGACAACATCTTCGGTTTCGCCAACAACATCCGTACCGTTGATGGCGGCACCCACATCGAAGGCCTGAAGACGGTGCTGACCCGCACCCTCAACGCCTTTGCCAAGAAGCGCGGCAAGCGCAAGGAGGCAGACGCCAACCTCGCCGGTGAGAACATCCGCGAGGGCCTCACCGCCGTGCTCTCGGTGAAGGTGCCTGAGCCGGAATTCGAGGGCCAGACCAAGACCAAGCTCGGCAACACGGAGGTGCGGGGCATCGTTGATTCGCTGGTGGGTGAATCCCTGAGCGAATACCTGGAGTTCAACCCCTCGGTGATCGATCTGATCCTCGAGAAGGCGATCCAGGCCTTCAATGCCGCCGAGGCCGCCCGCCGTGCCCGCGAGCTGGTGCGCCGCAAGAGCGTGCTGGAGAGCTCCACCCTGCCCGGCAAGCTGGCCGATTGCTCCTCCCGTGATCCCGGCGAATCGGAGATCTACATCGTTGAGGGTGATTCCGCCGGTGGCTCCGCCAAGCAGGGCCGTGATCGACGCTTCCAGGCCATCCTGCCCCTGCGCGGCAAGATTCTGAACATCGAGAAAACCGATGACGCTAAGATCTACAAGAACACCGAAATCCAGGCCCTGATCACCGCCCTCGGCCTTGGCATCAAGGGTGAGGAGTTCGACGAGAAGAACCTGCGCTACCACCGCATCGTGATCATGACCGACGCGGACGTTGATGGCGCCCACATCCGTACGCTGCTGCTCACCTTCTTCTATCGCTACCAGAAGGCGTTGGTGGAGGGTGGCTATATCTATATAGCCTGTCCGCCTCTCTATAAGGTGGAGCGCGGCAAGAACCACAGCTATTGCTACAACGAAGGCGATCTCAAGAAGGTGATTGCCTCCTTCGGTGAGAAGGCCAACTACACGATCCAGCGTTTCAAGGGTCTGGGTGAAATGATGCCCCAGCAGCTCTGGGAAACCACGATGGATCCCACCACCCGCACGATGAAACGGGTGGAGATCGAGGATGCCGCCGAAGCTGATCGCATCTTCACGATCCTGATGGGTGACAAGGTGGCCCCCCGCCGTGAGTTCATCGAGACCCACAGCGCTGAGCTGGACATGGCGCAGCTCGACATCTGATGGGTGGTCCCTGGCGCTGGGCGGCCCTGCTCGGCTTTGCCCTGTTCGCCCCCATCACGCTGCCTGCCGGGGGACTGGAGCGCCGTCAGCCGGAGGTGCGGCGCCGCCAGCCCGGTGAGCCCCTGCTGCCGGCCAGCTTGCGCAGTCTGCAGGCCGCCCCGGAGCGACAGGCGCCGGTGCTGATCAGCCTCAGTGCCGACCAGCCGCTGCGGGTGCTGCGCAGCTGGCGGGGTGCCGGCGGCGAGCGCTGGCTGCAGGTGGAGGCCGCCGCCGGTGCTGATGGCAGCGCCGGCCGCCGCGGCTGGCTGCTGGCCTGACGCCATGATGGAACGTGCGGTCGGTCCGATCCCTTGACGCGGGATGCTCTGCTGGTGGCCATCGGTGCGGTGCCCGGCGCCTGGCTTCGTTTCCGGCTGGTCAATCACCTGGAGCCCCTGGTGCCCCGCAAGCACTGGGCCACCTTCGCGGTCAACATCAGCGCCTGTTTTGCCCTGGGTCTGATCAGTGCCCTGGAGCACGCCTGCGGCCCGCAGCCGCCCTTGGCCCTGTTGCTGGGCGTGGGGTTCCTCGGCAGCTTCAGCACGTTCTCCACCTTCAGCGTTGAGGCCCTGCAGGCCTGGCTGTCCGGCGCCAGACCCCAGGCCCTGGCGCTGGTGCTGGGCTCGGTGGCCGTCGGCTTGCTGGCGGTGCTGCTGGGCCTGAGGCTGGGGGGCTGAGCCGATGACGCCGCTTCCCGATCGCCGCCTGCGCTTCGAGCTGCGGGAGCTGCTCCTGGTGGGGGCCGGCGCCGTGCCGGGCGCCCTGCTGCGCTGGCAGGCCGCGGTGCAGCTCGGCGCCGTGGTGGGTGGCGAGGCGATCACCAACCTGATCGTGAACCTGTGCGGTTCGTTTCTGCTGGGGTTTCTGGCGGGTCCGATTCCCCGCCGCACCGCCCTGGTGCTCTGCCTCGGCATCGGTTTCTGCGGCAGCCTCACCACCTTCAGCAGCTGGATGCTGGATGTGGCGAGGCTGCTGGAGGCCGCCCGGCCTGGGGATGCCCTGGCCCTGGTGCTGATCAGCCTGCTGGCCGGCCTGTTCTGCGCCGGCCTCGGGCTGCTCAGCAGCCGCTGGTTGTTCCGGCGGCGCTGAGCCAGGGCCTGGCGCCGGTTCAGGCCGCCAGGGCCGCCTCGATCGCCGCCTTCAGCTCGGGGCCCTCGGGTTCGGCGCCGCTCTTGAAGCGCGCCACCACCGTGCCGTCCTTGCCGATCAGGAACTTCTCGAAGTTCCAGGCCACCGGCCCGGCGGGTTCAGCCTGCACCAGCGTGGCGAACGGCTCGGCGCTGATCGCCACCTTGCTGAACACCGGGAAATCCACGCCGTAGGTGGTGGAGCAGAACTGCTGGATCTCGGCCAGGCTGCCGGGCTCCTGGGCGCCGAAGTCGTTGCAGGGGAACGCGATCACACTGAAGCCCCGGGCGCCATAGGCCTCCTGCAGGGCCTGCAGACCGGCGTACTGGCGGGTGAAGCCGCAGCGGCTGGCCACGTTCACGATCAGCAGCACCTGGCCGGCGAAGCTGCCGAGGGTCTGGGGCTCACCGCCGGCGTTGTTCACCTGCACGGCACTCACGTTCACGGCCATCGCGTCTCCGGCTGCCACAGCCGGTATTGAGGACGGCGGGACGCTAGCGACCTGAGCCCATACACTCGGACTGCCGCAGCCCGGGGGCCGATGAGCGAGGCGACCGCTGCCGGTAAGAACGCAGGTTCCACCAAGGGAGCCGTGCTCACCGAGGTGCTGGCGCAGCAGCTGCAGGTCCTGCTGGAGGCCGGTAACTACGACGGCGTCAAGCTGCTGCTGCAGCCGGTGCAGGAGGTGGACATCGCCGAGGCGATCGGCGGCCTGCCGCGCACCCTCCAGGCCCTGGCCTTCCGGCTGCTGCCCAAGGATGAGGCGATCGAGGTCTACGAATATCTGGAGGCCAGCGTCCAGCAGACGCTGCTGGAGCGGCTGCGCTCCAGTGAGGTGCTGGAGCTGGTGGAGGAGATGTCACCCGACGACCGGGTGAACCTGTTCGATGAGCTGCCGGCCAAGGTGGTGCGGCGGCTGCTGGCGGAGCTGAGCCCGGCGGAGCGGCGCGTCACCGCCCAGCTGCTGGGCTACGAGCCGGAGACCGCCGGCCGGTTGATGACCACCGAGTTCATCGACCTCAAGGAGTTCCACAGCGTCGCCCAGGCCCTGGCGATCATCCGCCGCCGCGCCCGCGACACCGAGACCATCTACGCCCTCTATGTGACGGATGCCTCGCGCCATCTCACCGGCATCCTCTCGCTGCGCGACCTGGTGGTGGCCGAGCCGGAGGAGCGTCTCGGCGATGTGATGACCCGCGAGGTGGTGAGCGTCGGCACCGACACCGACCAGGAGGAGGTGGCGCGGGTGATCCAGCGCTACGACTTCCTGGCCGTGCCGGTGGTGGATCGGGAGGAGCGGTTGGTCGGGATCGTCACCGTCGACGACGTGATCGACGTGATCCAGCAGGAGGCCACCCGCGACCTCTATGCAGCCGGCGCCGTGCAGGCCGGTGATGAGGACGACTACTTCCAGAGCAACCTATTCACGGTGGCCCGGCGGCGGGTGGTTTGGCTGCTGGTGCTGCTGCTGGCCAACAGCGGTACCGCCGCCGTGATCGCCTCGATGGATGGGGTGCTGCAGCAGGTGGTGGTGCTGGCGGCGTTCATCCCACTGCTGATCGGTACCGGTGGCAACGTGGGCGCCCAGAGCTCAACCGTGGTGATCCGCGGCCTCAGCACCCAGCGCATCCAGGCCCTGGGGGCCTGGGCGGCCATCTGGCGCGAGGCGGTGGCCGGTGCCCTGCTCGGGCTGCTGATGATCCTGGTGGTGATCCCCTGGGCGGCCTATGTGTCGGACTGGAACTGGCTGGTGGCCTGGGCGGCCGGGATCAGCCTGGTGGCGATCACCACCCTGGCCGCAACGGCCGGTGCCGCCCTGCCGCTGCTGTTCGAGCGGCTCGGGCTCGATCCGGCCCTGATGTCGGCGCCGTTCATCGCCACCGCCACGGACGTGGCCGGCGTGTTCATCTACCTGCGCACCGCCAGCTGGCTGCTGGGGCGTTTCGGCCCCGGCTGAGGGCTGCGCCGGCCGGTGGAAGACATTCCGGCGTTTCTGAGAGGAGTTCACACTTCTTCAGGTTAGGCTTCACAACAGTTCACGAACCCGGCCGTGGTCGTCGCTGTTGCTCCTGTCCGTGCCGCCGCTCCCGTTGCCGGTTCCTCCCGTGGGGCTGCCGATGCCGCCCCCAGCGCCGATCTGGTGCGCTCCTACCTGCGCGACATCGGCCGCGTGCCCTTGCTGAGCCATGAGCAGGAGATCACCCTCGGCCGCCAGGTGCAGGAACTGGTGGCTCTGGAGGAGCTCGAGCAGGAGCTCACGATGCGTGCCGGCGGTGTCAAGCCGGATCTCGTGCAGCTGGCGGAGGCCGCCGGTCTGACGGTGCCGGTGCTGCGCAAGCGGCTGCGTGCGGGTCAGCGAGCCAAGGAGCGGATGGTGTCGGCGAACCTGAGGCTGGTGGTGAGCGTGGCGAAGAAATACACCAAGCGGAACATGGAGCTGCTGGACCTGATCCAGGAGGGAACGATCGGGTTGGTGCGTGGTGTGGAGAAGTTCGACCCGACGCGTGGCTACAAGTTCAGTACGTATGCGTACTGGTGGATCCGTCAGGGGATCACGCGTGCGATTGCGGAGAAGAGCCGCACGATCCGTCTGCCGATCCACATCACCGAAACGCTGAACAAGCTGAAGAAGGGTCAGCGTGAGCTGAGCCAGGTGCTGGGGCGTACGCCGACGGTGACGGAGCTGGCGGAGTTCGTGGAGCTGCCGGAGGAGGAGGTGAAGGA